>Ga0256405_10004887_pt1 | contig 24207 bp, 24 predicted proteins | sample RumenRJG_02DNA_FD_189096 | JGI IMG/M metagenome (GOLD analysis project Ga0256405, IMG submission 189096) | Bovine rumen microbial communities from Lethbridge, Alberta, Canada - RJG_02 | ecosystem: Host-associated > Mammals > Digestive system > Stomach > Rumen | place: Canada: Alberta... | reverse complement strand
TGAAGAAACCCTTACAGCTTCGTGGGAAGTAATGTATAGCGAGGCAAAGCGTTACTTCAAGCAGAATGGCAATCTGATAGTTCCGCAGGCGTATATCACAGATACGGGCTTACAACTTGGTTGGTGGGTTGGTACACAACGATGCAACAGGCGTAAGGGCGATAAGTCTTTAACACCTGAGAAAATTGCACGGCTTGACGAGATCGGTATGTGCTGGCTTACACAGGATGAGCGTCTTTGGAATGAATCATATCAGATAGCGAAAAGATACTTTGAACAGCACCATACTCTTGACGGCATCAAGAGTTTTTCTTCAAGAGCAAGCATATGGATTATCGGACAGCGCAGAAAGTACCGCGACGGTATGTTGAGCGATGAACAGATCAAAATGCTTGAAGATATCGGTATGATCTGGGATCTGGAAGAATATCAGGAAGATGTATGGACGCAGTTTTTTAACGCTGCCGAGATATACTATCAGGTCAATGGAAATCTTGATATTCCGGCAAACTATGTTACAGCTGACGGTCTGAGCCTTGGCGGTTGGTACCGCCGTATGAGAAATGAATTCCGTGAAGGTACAATATCAGCAGAACATCTCGAGAAGCTTGAACATATAGGCTTTGAAGCCGAATCGGTGATCACAAGACGTTGGAAAATGAATTATGATACTGCCGTTGCTTATTACGAACAGTATCATGATCTTGAAGTGCCGCAGAGTTATATTGCCGATAATGGCGTAAAGCTTGGCGCTTGGATATATGCACAGCGCGATCGGTATGCAAGAGGTTTCATGACCGAGGAGCAAAAAACGCTGCTCGACAATATTGGAATGTCATGGGACAGGTTCGATGCGAAGTGGGAAAAAGGTTTTCAGTATGCTATGCGTTATGTAGCGGAATATGGCAATATAAACAGCATTCCGGAAGATTTCAGGTATGACAATTTCAAGCTTCTTGTATGGATAAGAGCACAAAGATCGAGATACAGACAAGGAAAACTCTCTGCAGAACGTATTCGCAGACTCGAAGAGATAGGGCTTGCATGGGAAAAGAATAGAGCTTTTTGGGACAGCGGTTATGAGCATGCCTGTGAATACCGCGACAAGCATAACGACTTGAATATAGTTATAACCTATGTTTGTGAGGACGGGTTTAAGCTCGGAAGCTGGTTATCAAATCAGAAGACAAGATATAAGAGTGGGAAACTGACAGATGAACAGATAACAAAGCTTGAGAAGATTGGCATAGTATGGAAGCCATATGACGATAAATGGGATATCGGCTTGTCCCATGCCAAAGAATACCGAAATACACATAATGATCTGAATGTTCCGAACAATTATATTTGTGCCGACGGTTACAAACTTGGCAATTGGATTGTTTCTGCAAAGATAGCCTTTAAGAACAGCAAGCTAAGCGAAGAAAAAAAGCAGCAGCTTGAAGAGCTTGGTATGAGTTGGTCTCCTAAAGATGAAAAATGGAACGAAGGGTACATTCATGCTGAGGCTTATTACAATGATCACGGCACCGGAGATATTCCACAAAACTATGTTTCTCCGGACGGATACAAGCTCGGCGAATGGAAAAAAAATCAAATAAGACGAATACAGCGCGGAACAATGACTGATGATAGGCTTAATAAGCTGAGCAGAGTCGGTATCGGGGCTGCGGTGTGAGGGAAGTGAGAAGAAATGACATATAAACTGAATCCGGTTATCGGTAAGATCACATCTCCCGTAATAGTTTCTGTCGGAGATACAGAGTTGTTCTTCGATAATGGAAAACAGGCTGCAGAATATAGTTTCGATAGCGTATATGATATTGACGAAATATCGGCTTCTGATAATGTTATTCACTTAAGATTAACCGCAAGAAAGACTTCCCCGCCTTTTAATTATCTTGGCGAATCACCAATAGTATAAGATAAGGAATCGTGTAATATGGATATCAAACCTTTTGAAAAGAAAGTATGGCTCTCATCTCCTACAATGCACGGAGATGAGATAAAATACATAACGGAAGCGTACGAAACAAACTGGATGTCAACAGTCGGTGCAAACATCAACGAAGCCGAACGCATGACTGCGGAACTGGTTGGTAGAAAGTATGCTGTTGCTCTTTCTTGCGGCACAGCTGCACTTCATCTTGCAGTAAAGCTTGCCGGCGAGAAGTTGTACGGTCAGCCTAAAGTCGGTCATGGTACTCTTGAAGGCAAGAAAGTATTCTGTACGGACATGACTTTCGATGCAACAGTCAATCCTATTGCCTACGAGAATGGTGAAGCAGTTTTCATTGATAGTGAACGTGATACATGGAACATGGATCCTGTCGCTCTTGAAAAGGCTTTCGAGATTTATCCCGATGTTAAACTCGTTATGCTTGCACACCTTTACGGAGTTCCGGCAAAGATAGATGAAATAAAGGCTATTTGCAAGAAGCACAACGCATTGCTAATAGAAGATGCAGCAGAATCTATGGGTGCAACCTACAAAGGAAAACAGACCGGAACGTTCGGAGATTATAGCATTGTATCCTTTAATGGAAATAAAATAATTACCGGTTCTGCTGGCGGAATGCTGCTCGTTGACGATGAAGCAGATGCAAATAAAGCTCGCAAATGGTCAACACAAAGCCGCGAGAATGCTCCGTGGTACCAGCATGAGGAGCTCGGCTACAACTATCGCATGAGTAATGTTATTGCAGGAGTTGTTCGTGGACAGATACCGTATCTGAACGAGCATATTGAACAGAAGAAAGCAATCTATGAGCGATATAAAGAAGGATTCAAGGGGCTTCCAGTCACTATGAATCCGTTTGATGATAATAACAGTGTGCCTAATTATTGGCTATCATGTTTGCTGATTGACAGCGACGCAATGTGTAAGCAGGTACGCAGCGAACGTGATTCTTTATATGTTTCCGAGAATGGCAAAAGCTGTCCAACAGAAATACTGGAAGCAATAGTTTCTATTAATGCCGAAGGTCGTCCACTTTGGAAGCCGATGCATATGCAGCCGATCTACCGCAACAGTCCGTTTATTACAGCAAGCGGAAATGGACGAGGAGCAAGTAATGCTTATATCGCAGGTGAAAGCTCCGGGGATGTTGGTATGGATATTTTTGAAAGAGGACTTTGTCTGCCGAGCGATAATAAGATGACGGCTGAGCAGCAGAATATAATCATAGAAGCTATCAGAAAGTGTTTTGAGGGCTGATACATAATGTACGCTAAATATATTAAGCGAATAATTGATTTTTTCTTAGCTCTTGATGCATTGATAGTCCTTTCTCCGTTGTTATTGATTTTAATTATCATTGGTGCAATAATAATGAAAGGTAATCCATTCTTTGTACAGGAACGTCCAGGAAAGAACGAAAAGATTTTCAAATTAATAAAACTGAGAACAATGAGTAACGCCAAAGATTCATACGGAAATCTTCTTCCAGATGAAAAGAGACTGGGAAAGTATGGAAAAGTATTGAGAGCTAGTTCACTTGATGAGCTTCCAGAGTTGCTAAACATTCTAATAGGTGATATGAGCATAATCGGACCGCGCCCTTTGCTTGTAAGATATTTGGAACGATACAATGAAGAACAACACAGACGTCATGATGTAAGACCCGGGCTTACCGGTTATGCTCAGGCGCATGGAAGAAATGCTGTCTCATGGGAAGATAAGTTTAAGATGGATGTATGGTATGTGGATCATATTTCATTCAAAGTAGATGTTGGTATTTTCTTTGACACAATAAAGGCTGTGCTGAAACACGAAGGTATCAGCGGCGAAGGAAGTGCAACAATGACTGAGTTTATGGGGAATCCAAATGAATAGACTGATTATAATTGGTGCTTCCGGACACGGTAAGGTTGTTGCAGATATTGCAAAACTTAATGGCTATAAAGATATTGTTTTTCTTGATGATAATGAGAGCATAAAAGAATGTGCCGGATATCTGGTTATAGGGAAAAGCAAGGAATCTCCTGATGGTGAGATTATTATTGCAATAGGTAATGCGGATATTAGAAAAAGATTAACAGAATTCTATAATAATAGAAAACAAATAGTTTTGATACACCCTAGTGCTATTGTAGCTTCTGATGCAGTAATTGGTGAAGGTAGTGTGGTAATGGCAGGAGCTGTAATTAATCCCGGAGTTATAATCGGAAAAGGATGCATTGTCAATACATCGAGCTCTATTGACCATGATTGTATAATTGAAGATTATGTACATGTTGCGGTAGGTGCTCATTTGTGCGGAACTGTACATATCGGCGAGAAGACATGGATAGGAGCAGGCGCAACTGTGAGCAATAACATTGACATCTGCAACGGCTGTATGATTGGCGCTGGTGCGGTCGTGATTAAGGATATAAAAGAACCAGGTACATATATTGGTTTACCAGCACAAAAGCGATAGGAACTTTCAATGAATAAAAGAGTATTACTGGTTGCAACTGTTCCATCTATGATTGGGCAGTTTAATATGAACAATATTCATATTCTTCTTGATATGGGCTATCAGGTGGATGTAGCCGCGGATTTTTCCGATAGTAGTGTATGGCCGCCAGATCGAGTTGATATATTTAAAGAACAGCTGAAGCAGTTGAATATTGAGTGCTTTCAATTAGATTTCTCCAGGAGTCCATTAAAGATTCAACGTCATTATAAATCATATAAGGAAACATTAAATCTGATTAATGAACGCAAGTATTCTTTCATCCATACACATACTCCAATTGCATCTGCAATAGTAAGACTGGCAGCTCATAAAGCAGGCGTTAAAGTCATCTATACCGCACACGGTTTTCATTTTTATAATGGTGCTCCTCTTAAGAATTGGATGATTTTCTATCCAATCGAGAAGTACTTAAGCAAATATACGGATGTCCTGATCACGATAAATAAGGAAGACTATAAGAGAGCAAAGGAGAAGTTCCACGCTAAGAAGGTTGTCTATATCCCTGGTGTGGGTGTAGATACTGAAAAGTTTGCAGTATGTAAGGTTGATAGGAGTGCTAAACGAGCTGAACTTGGATTGAAGGATTCTGATTTCCTCTTGCTTTCTGTTGGGGAACTATCTGAACGGAAGAACCAGAAAGTAATTATCGATGCCCTTCATAAGATGAAGGTTGAGGGAAGTATTGATAACATCATATATCTTGCAGTTGGAAAAGGAGACCAGGAGGAAGAGTTCAGGCAGCTTATTATGGAATATGACCTTAGTGATCACATCAAACTCCTTGGCTTTAGGACAGATATATACGAATTATGCAAAACAGTAGACTGTTTTGTTCATCCGAGCACTCGTGAAGGGCTGGGAATCGCACCGCTTGAAGCGATGGCTGCAGGACTACCTCTTATATCAGCAGATGTTAATGGCATTAAGGATTACACTGAGGATGGCGTTTCAGGATGCTGTATCAATCCAACCGATGTTGATGAGATGGTTAATGCCATTAAACGTATGCGGGATGATGAGAAATTTAGGAAAAAATGTGGCTCTAATAACTTCAAAACAGCAAAAACATTTGATATCCGGAATACTAACACCATAATGACAGAGGCTTACAACGATATCTAATATTGAGGTAATTGACTTGAGGATTTTATATTATATTTTTGGCTTGAATATTGGTGGAGCTGAAACATTTATTTATAGTGTATTGAGCCAGATTAATACAGATAAATACCACATTGATTTCATTCTACAAAGTCATAATAATAAGAACACGAAATTAATGGATTTGTGCCATGAAAAAGAATCAAAAGTGTTTTATATAGATGCTTTTCACAAGTCACCAATCAAAAGTACTCTACAAACACAGTCAATTATAAAAAAAGGAGATTACGATCTTATACACATACATCAGAATGCGATGATTAATATTGGTCCTATTATCGCAGGCAGAAGATGTGGAATTCCGGTGATATTGCATTCTCATAATAGCCTCAGTAATGCCGGTAAAATCGGAAAAGTGCTACATACAATTAATAGAAAGCATTATGCTTCTAAAGTGATACGTTTGGCTTGTGGAGAAGAAGCAGGAAAGTGGATGTATGGAGACTTGGATTATAAAGTCGTCAGTAATGCCATTTCATTAGATAGATACAGATATTCTGAGGCGTATAGAGCAGAAATTAGAAGAAGACATGGTATTCCAAATGACGCAAAGGTAATAGGGCATATTGGAAGATTTGTGCCTGCTAAAAACCACGAAATGATAGTAGATATTTTCAAATCGATAGCAAGTACCGATGAAAATGTAACACTAGTGATGGTTGGAGATGGAGAACTAAAACCTAAAATTGAGCATAGAGTTAGTACCGAGTTACTTACAGATAGAGTTGTATTTGCAGGAAACGTAGATGATGCATACAAGTATTATTCTGCATTTGATGTTTTATTATTTCCATCATTATTTGAAGGACTGCCGTATACGCTTGTTGAATCACAGGCATCAGGCTTAAAATGTCTGGTATCAGATAATGTAACGAAAGATGTAAAAGTGACTAGTTGTATTGAATACCTTGAATTAAACAAATCGGAAAAAGTATGGAGAGATACTTTAATCACCTGTTTACAGGAATCAAATGATAGATATGAAAAGAGCAAGAGCATGATTGGTTCTGTTTACGATGTAAAACATATGATAGTTGAATTAGTGAATATTTATAATGAAATAGGTGAAAGGGCGCAGATTCGATGAAGCATATTATTATTCAAATTGAGTCAATTATGAAATATCCACCGACTCTTTCGCTGATTAAAATTCTGAAAGAATTCGGACATGACATAGTTTTATGTACATCAAGTGTCGATGACAGTGTTATTGGTTTGTGCAATGACAATGGGATTTCATTACGGAATGTCGGTCATTCATATTCCCCTGAGAATAGTGCTGTATTAAAAATGGTTAAGATACCTTTAATAAGAGCTGGCATCTCAGGCACTCTTAAGGATGAGTACAATTATGATTCCGTCATCTGGGTAATGACGAGCATTACCTTGAAATATATTGGAAATATTTTATTCGATAAAAGGTACATAATGTATATGTATGAGCTTTCACAAGAAATACGTTATTATCCTAGATTATCGTTCCCAAAAGTTAGCCTTGAAAAACTATTTCAAGGTGCCTCAGCAGTAATTGAATGCGAGTATAACAGGGCACATATTGCAAAGGCCTGGTTCGGTCTTGAACACCTACCATATGTTGTCCCTAATAAGCCATATATAGATAGATTGGACGCTAGGATGCATATCAGTGATGAGTACTGTGCAGGTATAATAAACGAGATAAAAGACCGTACAATTATAATATATCAAGGAATAATTGATCCTGAAAGACCATTGGAACCTTTTATTGATGCTGTGGCTGAAATGGGTGAGAAATATGCTCTTGTAATTATGAGTAGTGATATAGAAAAGGTTAGAGATAAAGTACGAACTAATACGTACTTATTTCCTTTTGTTACGCCTCCTATGCACTTACAAATCACGAGCTGGGCTGATATTGGCATTTTGACATATGTCCCAGTAAGGGGGGAAACAACATCTCCCCTTAATGCTGTTTATTGTGCTCCAAACAAGATCTTTGAGTATGCGATGTTTGGTATTCCTATGTTGGGGAACGATGTTCCGGGATTAACAAGTGAATTCAGTAAACATGGTATAGGTGTTACCTTTGGCTCATTTTGCAAAAACGATATTATTGAGGCAATAAAAATGATATTAGAAAACTATACGAATTATAAGAATAATGCATATGAGTACTATACTAAAACTGATAATAATAAAGAGTTTAGGAGGATTCTTCTCGAAGTGGAGCAGAAAAAATGAGAATTGCTTTGGGTTTTCAGAGTATAACATTAAAAATGGTGGCATTCATAATTGTTATGATGCCTTTGCTTACTTATTACGATTTTCCGGGGACAGAAATATCTTTAGTTACAATACTGCTGATAATTGAAGCGGCAATTATGATGTATTGCAATTGGAAATATCGAGCTAAACTATTCAAGCAGGAAGCAAATATATTGTCCCCCTATATTATCATGACGGCTTATATAGTTACCATAACAATATTTGCTTCTCTCCTTGGGAGCAATGGCGGGAAATTATATATAATGCTAGCTTTAATTCTGAATACAATTAACATTTCTTATATGTTTAAGCTTTCGAATAATAAGAAGGAATTATCTGAGTATATTATTAAAATATATATTGCTGTATGCTTGATACTATGTTTCGTTACTATAGGTGAAGAACTTGTATATTTGTTTTCAGGGCAAGTTAGACCAATGAAGATCGAATTCCTTCCATTAACAGCAGAGGTAGAGAAGCTTGGGTATAGGTTTGGCTATAATAGAAGAGGAAGCTTTGTTGGTTTTTCTCCTTTTTTTAGTGAGCCCTCACATATGGCACAGTACCTGCTCCCGGCGATTGTGGTTCATCTTGAAAGACTTAAGAGAGCGCCGTATAAATCATTGGCATCTCTTGCACTGATAGAAATTGCAATCACAATTTCGACAAGTACTTTGGGAATTATTGTATCCTTCATGATGATTATATTTTATGTATGCATGGGTACATCTGAAGCAGCAATGAAGTTCAGAAGGATAGTTATCCTGTGTTTGCCACTTTTGATTGCTGTGTTTGTTTATTTTGTGAGAGACAGATTGTTTTACGAGGCTGATGTTAGCTCGCTGTTGTCATATACAAGTGATAAATCCACATATCGTTTGTATAGAGGCTTTGCATATTATGCCCAATTCCCTTTTTTAAATAAAATATTTGGAGTTGGATTTAATAATATGACAAGTTTTGTTAATGCACATAACTTGTCTTATGCATATGAAATTGTTTCAGAAGATGTGGTCAGCGAATACTTGAACGGCATATCTCAATCCTTAGTTTATGGAGGGATAATTGCCTTTGTATTATTGATAGTCTTTTTTATAAGACTATATAAGTATGGAAATAGCGAACATAGGACTTTGGTGTTTGCATTGGCTATGCTAATGCTTACTGCGGCTTCATTTTTGAGAGGAATGTCGGTATTCTATATATTCATCATTCTGGCTCTCCACTCGAAAATGCAAAACAACAGTGAACTTGGTGAATAGAATATGAAAATCAAAAGTAGAATTAGCAGTTTATTTAAGGACGGGTTCTTTCACATTGTTGGGGCTGGGACAATAAATAAGATTATCTCTCTTTGTAGTGGAATCATAATTGTTAGAGTTATGACCCAGGCAGAGTATGGAACATATAGTCATGTGATGAATACAGTCAATATGCTATTAATCGCCAACGGTTTGGGGACACTGACGGGAGTTTTGCAATATGGTTGCGAAAATAGAGATGATAAGCTTTTAAGAAATGGGATTGTTCATTATGGAATGAAGCTTGGCATTTTCTTTAATCTATTATGTGGCATCTTTGTTGTTGTGTATGCTTCAATTGTTAAACAGCCAATTGAAAACTCAATAATTCTTTTTTCAATTGCAGCGTTTATTCCCGCTGCCACATATATAAGTGATGGATGCGCAGATGTCTTAAGAATAGGCGAATGTAATAAAGAGTATGGGATATACTCAATCATCAATAGTTTTTTAACGTTTGTTGCAATCCTGTCAGGGGCAATTTTATTTTCTGTCAAGGGGGCTTTGACATTTCGATATATAGCAATTCTAATTATGATTGTGTTAGCACTTAGGTGCTTTCCTTTCGTTCGAGAAACTGCTTTTGGCAAACATTGTGTGCTTCCACTTGATATCAAAAGAGGTTTTGCTAAATTCTCTTTGCTTTCATGTGCAAATAATTCGATTGCGCGGCTGTTCTATAACGTTGATTTATACCTAATTGGAGTCCTGATTGCAGATGTAAATATTATTGCAGCTTATAAAGTAGCCATGACAATTCCTTTTGCACTTACTTTTATAACAAACTCTATTGTCATATATATATATCCCAAATTTGTAGCACACAGGGAAGACAGAGACTGGCTGAAGAAAAATTATTTATTATTACTAGGATTTCTCGTTTTAATTAATGGGATTATAACATTATTATTTACGATGTGCTCAAGTTGGGTCATTGCACTTATCTTTGGATCACAATATGTAGACCAGTCGATAGTACCATTCAGAATCTTAATGCTAGGTTTCTTTATTTCATCAACATTTAGAATCCCTGCGGGTAGCATTTTGGACATGCTTCATCTTGTCACTCCGAACCTTGTGATTTCTATTATTTCCGGTTTGTCGAATATTGTTCTCGATTATTTATTAATAATACATTGGGGGGCAAATGGAGCTGCTATAGCAACAAGCACGATTTACCTGTTATATGCTATTTTGAGTAATATAATAATTGCTCTTTATATTAGCGGATCAAATATATTTAAGAAGAAAAGGATTAGTGAGGTAAAATGAGTGTAAGATGGGTCTTGCATCTTTGTGGAATGCTCTCGGTAGGAGGAGTTCAAGCGGTAATAATGAGTTTTTATGAAAACATAGACAGGAATAAGATTCAGTTTGCGTTTGCGGTACAACGAGATTTTCCATATGATTATGATAAGAGGATAATAGAATTGGGCGGTAGAATACATTACCTTCCAGATATTAGATATAATTCAAAGGATTATGAAAGAGCTTTAATGGAACTTCTGAAATCACATCCGGAGTATCAGATTGTGCATGCACATTTTAATTTTACCAACTGGAAAATGCTTCAGATTTCAAAAAAAGCTGGTGTGCCTAATAGAATATCTCATGCACATGCTGCTAATTCGAAGGATAGGATTACAACAAAAATTCACCTAGGATTACTGGCAAAACTGATTAATCACTATTCAACATTAAGAGTTACCTGTTCGAACGCTTCTGGAAGGTATTTATACGAATCTGAAGATTATACTATAATACACAATGCTATTAATTTGAAAAAATACAAGTATTCAACAGATGTTCGAAAAATGAAAAGAAAAGAACTTTTAATTGATGATGATACAGTAGCATTGTGTGAGATAGGCCATCTAAATGATTGTAAAAATCAAATTTTTTTGCTAGATGTATTAAACAAGCTTGATGATAATTATCGTTTGTTTTTTGTAGGTGATGGAAATGAGTACAAAAAGGAATTAGAAAAGAAAATTGCTCGGTTAGGTCTTACGGACAAGGTTGTTTTTATGGGAGTGCGAGATGATGTAAATGAATTACTCCAAGCTTTTGATATTATGGTTTTTCCATCAAAGCATGAGGGTTTAAGCGTTGTATGCATAGAGGCTCAGGCTGCAGGGTTACCAGTGATTACATCAGATAATGTGCCAAGCGAAGTTGCTGTTACCGAATTGGTAAACTTTTGTGGAATTGATTCTCCTCAAAGATGGATAAATGCTATTTGTAATACTCCATTGAATACAAGACGTGACACTACTAAGGATATGGAAGATGCAGGCTATGATATTAAAGAAGAAACTAAAAAACTTCAAGAGATATATTTGAATTTCGAGGTGGGAAATTGTTTGCAGGAATGAAAAAGAGGTTTGCAAGGCTCATAAATGGTGAATACCCTCTTGATTTCATTGTTTACAAGCTGTTTTGTAGACATGGGTTAATTGGTAGATTTTTTCCTATGAGATTATATAGGATAGTTGAAAATAGAATTAATCAGATCGGCCCTGCGAAAGAGCTATACTTGCAAACGTATGATGGGCTAAATCAAGCTACGCATCCATCCGCTTGTGTATACAATGGAACATACTATCTTGCAGTAACTCCATTCCCATATGGAAATGATATGTATGAAAATCCTTGCTTATATATGAGTAAAAATGGACAAGATTTCTTGCCAATTAATGGGTGCTTTCCTATAATTACGCCGCATGCTCATAATATGCTAATTTATCTATCGGATCCTTATTTGTATTTTGAAAATAATGAATTGATATTGCTCTATAGGGAGTGCGTGTATAATAGCAAAAATACATACACGGCAATTATTTATTCGATAAGTATAGAAGATGAGAACATTACGGAACCACGAGAGATATTTAAGAGTGATATGGGTGCAATGAGTCCATGTATAAATGTTGAGGGTGGAGAAACCTATTTATATTATGTAGAATTTGAAGGAAAAGGGACTGTACTCAAAAAGAAGAATATTAATAGTGGTTTGCCACACGATGTTAATATTTGTGGGCTTCCTTCGGATCTTATGCTTTGGCATCTTGATATTATTAGAATGGATAGCCAGGAAACAATAGGGCTGTTTACTTTGTCATCAGACCATTATGGAAGTGGCGCAAGACTCTTTGTCGCAAAGTATGAGAAAGAATTCTGGACAATTGGACGGGAGATAGTATTTGATAATCAGACTGTCACTAAGATGTATAAATCATGTGTTGTTAAAATGAAGGATGACTCATATAGGCTGGTTGTGTCACTTAGACGTAAGGATCGAAAGTGGAAGATTTATTATCTTGATGGTTTTAGATATCAAGATTATGTTTAGAAAGGGTATTGATTGAATGGCTAATAATATAACCATAGAGATACAATCGAGAGCATTAAAGATTCTTCGTGTTTTTCAAGATATATGTAATAAGCACGGTTTACTATATTATGCAATAGGTGGGACATGCATTGGCGCTATTCGGCATCAGGGCTTTATTCCATGGGATGATGATATAGATGTAGCAATGCCTTATCCAGATTACTGTGAATTACTGTCTATTTGTGAATCAGAACTCCCAAGTCCATACTCAATTATTGGACCCCAAAACTGTATTCACTATACTATGAATTATATTAAAATTCATGATGAATCAACCTGTTTTGTGGAAAAAACTGTTCAGAAATATAAGGATAGATATTGTGGTATATACATAGATGTCTTTCCAGTTTTCGGATTACCGAAGGATGAAAAGGAGCGAGAAAAAATTCGAGATAGAAATGAACTGCTGAAAAGGGTTAATATTAGACGTAGGTTTCCCATAAGTGAAGAAGTATCTTTTAAAGGAAGGCTATTTTGGTTACTTCATTCCCCTAACAAGTTGTTTCGCTCATATCATTTTTATTCGGATTTACAGGAAAAAGAATTAGGGAATTATCCTTTTGACTGCTCTGATAAGGTTTTTTTCTCATGGAGAATGAAGCCGGAAAAGAATACGAGGGCATTGTATAAAGATGTATTCTTTTATGATGATTTTAAATCCTCAGTAGAATTACCATTTGAAGATGGGATGATAAAAGTACCTGTAGGATATCAAAGATATCTTAAAATGGATTTTGGAGACTATATGGTATTACCGCCAAAGGAAAAACAGATTTCTGTCCATCCGAGTGCAATAATAGACTTTGAAAAATCATTTAGGGAATATATATAAATAGGTACATAAGTATGAATCCGATTATTAAATTATTTAGAAAAATAGCATTAGGATACAGATCAGATCAAGATTCTTATGTTAAATATTTAAAAAAAATTGGTGTGCGAATTGGTGAGCATATTGAGATTTTTACTCCTGCAAATACATTTATTGATAATGTTAATCCCCATCTGCTTGAAATAGGGTCAAATGTTTCTATCACTGGACCTGCCACAATACTTACGCATGATTATAGTGTGTGTGTGACGAAAAAGTGGACGCAAGGTGAGATACTGGGGTGTCAGAAGAAAACAGTAATTGGTGACAACGTATTTTTAGGATGGGGAGCTTGTGTGCTACCGGGCTCTATTGTTGGAAATAATACAATAATAGGTGCCTACTCAGTAGTGTCTGGAGTTGTTTTGGCTGATTCAGTTTATGCTGGAAACCCTGCCAAACGAATTTGTTCTATTGAAGAATACTATAATAGAAGAAAAAGTAAACAGATTGAAGAAGCAGTAAATGTATATCGGAATTATGTAGAAACATATCACATTGAGCCGACTAAGGAGGTATTTCATGAATACTTCTATTTGTTCATGGGAGCCAATACTGATATTAACCAAATTCCAAAAGTATTTGAAAAAAAGTTTTATGATCATGGAAATTACAAGGAAAGTAGGGATGCATTTATGAGAAATAAACCCCCATTTTGTTCTTTTGATGATTTTATTTCATTTGCTAAGAAACAGACATGTCAAAATGCGAATGAAGATTTGAATATTCGGGAGGATGTATTATGATTATAGGCTATACTACAGGAGTTTATGATTTGTTTCATATAGGGCACCTAAATCTTTTAAAGAATGCAAAAGGAATGTGTGACAAGCTTGTTGTTGGCGTAACGGTTGATGAGTTGGTACAGTACAAGGGGAAGAATGCAATGATTCCTTTTGAGGATCGTATTGAAATCATTCGATCTTGTAAATATGTTGATGCAGCGGTTCCTCAATATGATATGGATAAGTTAAAGGCCTGTAAAGAATTAGGTGCTTCATTTTTATTTGTCGGGGACGATTGGTATGGGACGGAAAAATGGCTCAAATACGAAGAAGAGTTCCAAAGGGAAGGAATAAAAATAATATACTTCCCGTATACCAAGGGCATTTCAAGTACAAAGATTACTGAGGCATTAAAAGCTGTCAGAAAAGATAATTTGAGTGATGTTAAATAGGAGATTATGACTATGATTGAGGATAAAATATACTGTATGAGTTCTTTTCTGATGCTGAGGACTATTTATGATCATAACTATACATTTAGACACGATATAATACCATCATTCTTTGAAGAAAACATAGATAGAAGACCTGTTTTTAATGCTGACGATTTAGAAAGAATTCTCCGTGAAGAGGTAGAAAAGGCTTGTGTAGATGGAAAAGCCGCACTGGCACTCAGCGGAGGTATCGACTCAGCTATTCTTGCAAAGTATATGCCCAAGGGTTCTGTTGCATATACATTTAAATGCGTAGTTCCCGGAGTAGAAACTGTAGATGAGACAAAAATGGCAGCAAAATATGCCGAAGAGTGTGGATTAGAGCACCGTGTTGTAGAAATATTTTGGAACGATATGGAGACTATTGCTCCTAAGTTAATGTTGAATAAGGGAGCACCGATTCATTCGATTGAAGTTCAAATAAACAAAGCGGCGGAGGTGGCAAAGAAAGACGGTTTTAAGACTATGATTTTTGGGGAAAGTTCTGATGTTAATTTCGGAGGTCAGGATGGCTTGCTCTCAAAGGATTGGACTGTTTCTCAGTATATTGAAAGGTATTCGTATTTGCTGCCATATAAGGCCATAAAGAAATCAGTTATCGTGGAAGAACCATTTGAATTGTATTCTCGTGATGGTTTTATTGATGCACATGAATTTAATAGACATTCATATTATGTGGAATCGATGGGAAGTTATAAAAATGCATGTAATGTGGCAGATATACAACTCTCGGCTCCGTTCTCAAAGACATTTTTAGGAGTACCGCTGGATTATACAAGGATTCGCAATGGAGAGAATAAGTATATTGTTAGAGAAGTTTTCCAAAGACTATATCCTGATTTTATTGTTCCGAAAAAAGTGCCAATGCCTCGCCCTATGAATGAATGGATGAAAGAATGGAAGGGACCATTAAGAAACGAATTTTGGCCGCATTGTACCGATGATTTATCAGGTGACCAGAAATGGCTGATTTGGGCTTTGGAGAAGTTCTTGAATATTTATGGTTTTGATTGCCAATAACAATTTAAGCAATCTGATAAAGGAAGATGATTATGCTGATATGGATTATTGCTAACATGTGGCGGATCATTCCGACTTGTCTGGTAGTAGTAGCAAACAAGAATAAGGAGTTAATAGAAAGCGATTTAGACCGCTGGAATATGTATTATCGAAGATTCGATAATGATATCATTCAGTTTGGCTATTTATTGCTACGAATCAAAGAATATCGCAATCTGTTAATTAACAGGCTAATGTGCTCGAAAGTTCATGCGGCCATGGTTACAATTTTGTTTAGACCATGCGATACTTTATTTGTAAACACAATAGATATAGGTGAGCGTTTTTTTATCCATCATGGTTTTGCTACAATAATTAATGCCCAAAAAATCGGAAAAAATGTTAGAGTAAGTCAGCAGGTCACAATCGGACAGAAAGGTGATTTTAAACCAACGATAGGTGATAATGTTAAAATATGCGCTGGTGCTATTGTTATAGGAAATGTGGCAATTGGGGATAATTCTGTCGTTGGCGCTGGGGCTGTTGTTGTAAAGGATATTCCCGCAAATGAAGTCTGGGCTGGGAATCCCGCTCATTTTATCAAGAAGAATGAATGTTAGTTATTGAAATTACGTCTGCGCATGGAAGGACATAGTGATAATACAAATGAAGAAAAAAGTAATGACCGTATTCGGAACCAGACCAGAAGCAATTAAAATATGTCCCTTAGTCAATGAAATGAAGAAAAGGAAAGGACTCGAAGTAGTTGTCTGTGTCACCGCACAACATCGCCAAATGCTTGACCAAGTGCTTAAAACATTTGATGTTGTCCCGGATTACGATCTTAATATAATGAAGGATAGACAGACGCTCTTCGACATCACAACGAATATCCTAAACGGTATCAAGGAAGTCTTGGAGAAGGAGAAGCCCGATGTCGTTCTTGTACATGGAGATACATCTACAACTTTCGTGACAGCGCTTGCTTGCTTTTACTTACAGATCCCGGTTGGTCATGTCGAGGCAGGACTTCGCACATATAACATATATTCTCCGTTCCCGGAAGAATTTAACAGACAGGCTGTTGGAATCGTCTCTCAATACAACTTTGCACCTACACAACTTGCAGCAGATCATCTATTAAAAGAAGGCAAGAATCCCAATAGCATATTTATTACCGGAAACACTGTCATTGATGCTATGCAGCACACTGTAAAAAAAGACTACACTCATCCGGAGTTGGAATGGGTAGGAAATGATAAGCTGATCTTCATAACTGCACATAGGAGAGAAAATCTTGGACAACCTATGCATCACATGTTCAGAGCCATTCGTCGTGTGCTTGATGAGCATCCGGATTGCAAAGCAGTATATCCAATACACATGAATCCAGTTGTCCGTCAGGCTGCTGATGAAGAACTTGGCGATTGCAACCAGATCCATATCATAGAGCCCATTGAAGTTTTTGATTGCCATAATTTTGAAGCACGGTCTTATCTTTGTCTTACTGATTCGGGCGGAATCCAGGAGGAATGTCCTTCTTACGGAGTACCGGTGCTTGTAATGAGAGATACCACTGAGAGGCCGGAAGGTGTAGATGCCGGAACACTTAAGTTAGTCGGAACCGATGAGGAAACTATTTACAAGGCATTTAAACTTCTTCTTGAAGATAAGGAAGAATACAACAAAATGTCTCACGCTTGCAATCCTTATGGGGATGGACATGCTTGTGAGAGAATAGCAGACATTCTTGAAAGTAAGGATTATACTCCGTGGAATCCTAATGCGAATAATTCATAATAAGAAAGGTTAGAAAAAACATGTGCGGAATAGTAGGATTTACAGGCACCCACCAGGCAGCCCCCATACTGCTTGACGGGCTTTCAAAACTCGAATACAGAGGCTACGACTCAGCCGGTCTTGCTGTCCGTGACGGCGAAAAGGCAGCAGAAGTAGTTAAGGCAGTAGGCAGGCTCAGAAACCTTGCCGAAAAGACTGACGACGGAAAAGCGCTTCCCGGTACTTGTGGCATAGGTCATACACGCTGGGCAACTCACGGCGAACCGTCGCAGACAAATGCCCACCCCCATGTATCGGGCAACTGCACGGGTTCGGGTTCCGGCAAAGTGGAATCAGAGGTTGTCGGTGTTCACAATGGAATCATCGAGAACTACAAGGAGCTCAAGCAGAAGCTCGAACACAATGGATATGCGTTCTACAGCGATACCGATACAGAAGTTGCGATAAAGCTCGTTGACTACTATTATAAAAAGTATCTGCATGACCCCATTGACGCTATATCAAAAACAATGGTTCGTGTTCGCGGCTCGTATGCTTTGGAGCTGATGTTTGCAGATCACCCCGGCGAGATCTGGGTAGCTCGCAAGGACAGCCCCATGATAATCGGTGTGGCGGACGGCGAAACATACATCGCCTCTGATGTTCCTGCAATTCTCAAATATACTCGCACTGTATATTACATTGACAATCTCCAGTGTGCAAAGATAACTCCCGGTGAAGTGCATTTCTATGATCTCAACGGCGATGAGGTGACTATCGAACCCACAGAGATCAAGTGGGATGCCGAAGCTGCCGAAAAGGGCGGCTACGAGCACTTCATGATAAAAGAGATTCATGAGCAGCCTAAAGCTGTCGGTGACACTCTCAATTCCGTTATCAAGGACGGCAAGATCGATCTCACAGAGATCGGACTTTCAGATGAGCAGATCAAGGAAATCTCCTCGATCACAATGGTAGCCTGCGGTTCCGCATGGCACGTCGGAATGGCTTGCCAGTATGTCATAGAAGACCTTACAAGGATTCCCGTGCGCGTAGAGCTTGCAAGCGAATTCAGATACCGCAGACCTATACTTGACCCGAAGCAGCTTGTAATTGTTATTTCGCAGTCCGGTGAAACTGCGGATACCCTTGAAGCCCTCCGCCTTGCAAAGCGCAGTAATATTAAGACATTGGCAATCGTCAATGTCGTTGGTTCGTCTATCGCACGCGAAGCTGATAATGTGTTCTATACTCTCGCGGGACCGGAGATCGCAGTTGCGACCACAAAAGCATACAGCGCCCAGCTTGCAGCGGGTTACTCGTTAGCTGTGCAGTTCGGTAAGGTTCGCGGAACAATTACCGAAGAAGAGTACACAAAATACATAGAGGAATTGCAGAGTATTCCTACAAAGATCGCAAAGATTCTCGAAGACAAAGAACGCCTGCAGTGGTTCGCATCGAAATTTGCTCATATACAGGACGCGTTCTTCATCGGACGCGGGATCGACTACGCAGTCGGACTTGAAGGCAGCCTTAAGATGAAGGAGATCAGCTATATCCATTCCGAAGCATACGCTGCCGGCGAACTTAAGCACGGCACGATCAGCCTTATCGAGAACAACACACTTGTCATCGGAATTCTCACCCAGAACGAGCTGTATGAGAAGACAGTGAGCAACATGGTTGAGTGCAAAGCCCGCGGTGCTTACCTCATGGGACTTGCATCTTACGGCAAGTACGAAGTCGAAGACCAGTGCAACTTCGTGACCTACGTTCCCACGATCGACCCGCATTTCGCAGCAAGCCTTGCGGTTGTTCCTCTCCAGCTTCTCGGATATTACATCTCCGTCGCAAGAGGACTTGATGTTGACAAGCCGAGGAACCTTGCAAAGAGTGTGACAGTAGAATGAAAGCTTTAAATTATTTATATGTGAACTTTTCACGAAAGTTACACTAAAACCTCGTAAATCCTGATATTTCAATGGATCTCAGGATTATCTTCAGTGTAACTATTCTGCAAAGTTCAGAATATAATAATATGTTGTGGAGTTTTTTACAATGACTGAGTATTATACTTTTTGGACGGATAGCTACGGTAAAAATATTGAGATTTCAAAAATGGATGATTTTTATATAAATAATTGTATAAAAAGGATAGTAGATGCTATAGAATTATACATTAACAGAAATTGTTCTTCACAAGGAAATTGTGATACTTCTGATGTTTTTAGTAAACCTTGGACATTAGAGTATGGCGAAAACTATTTAATGTCATTTAATGCTGAATTAGAAATAAGAACACGAATTAAGAATAAAGATTATCCATCTATTAATTTACCAGAGATCTGCATGAATTGTAGTAACATTTGTTGTACTCATACTACAAGTAATTATAGCAGATGCAATGAATGGAATCCTAATCCAATAAAAATAATAGATTGTTTAAATGGTGATTATATAAGTCAACAGGTTGCAAATCGGGAAGCGTGTTATATAAGCGGCAAATTATACACTGTAAAATGATAGGTCGTTTGCTTACAAAAGATAAGCAGTATTTTTGAACTGAAAAAGGGATTCATAGCTTTGGTTTCTTTTTATCGTGGGACGTAGTTGAATTGCTCTGCTTTTGAGAATCCTGACCTTGCGGAGCAAAGCTTTCCTGAGAACAGTTTCTGTCTATGAGTTTACTGATATAGTCGCCCTTAGAAATATCGTCGTAGGTATCCAAGATCTCTTGATAAGCCTTTTTCAGAGTATGACAGTCTTCAAGCTCGGTCTTGAGGGCTGATGTTTTTTCGGTAAGCTCCAGGTTCTCAGAAGCAAGACGGTCCATATCAGATTTGTCCCTTATTCCGTGACGGGATAGCGTCTGCTTAATGATTTGCAGGCGCATTTTTTCTGACAGCGTGAGCTTGTCCCTGCCAGACAGTTCATCATAGAGCTCGATCTGTTGCAGCAGCTTGTCAAGTTCAGAATGGCGGGCGTTGAGCATATTAAATTTCTCGGTCAGCTTTCTGATTCTCTCGTCTGTTTCTTCAGATATGGCTTCAAGCTCACCAATGGAATGAATATTCATACGGTTAATAAGCGCGAGCTGCGCACCGATCTGAAATACATCCCGGTCATTATTCGGCAGATACGGCAGCTTTTCATCTCGTTTCAGCTCAGGCTTTTCACCGTCAACTATACGCTTGGCGAGCTGGGTAATAATTCCGGCAAAGCAGATAGTAAGGACTTGCCCCTTGTTGTATGCGTCCTCACGACAAGCGTTACCCAGATCATCTTTCCAAAGAATACGGGAATTGATACTGTCTATGGTATATTCATCGCCTATTGTGCTCAGGCGTGTAAATCGCTGCTGCCCCGGCGCGCGGATAGCAGTATGTGTGCCGTACTTTATTGTGTACCCTTTTTCTTCGAGAGTGGCGGCAAGCTCGTCAAAATTCTTAGACGACAACACAAGTGTGTCGATCTCGCGGCGTATCTGCTCTTTCCATGATTTACCCTTGCGCCGCGCGTCCCATTCCTTGTAAGTCATACCCAGATGTTTGTTGTTCATAATCGGCTGTATGCCAAAAGCAAGGCATACCCTGTCGGAGTGCTCGCGCACTTCCGATAGGGTCTTTTTATTGCTGTTAAATTTTTGCCCGTCGATACCATATACGTTCAGCAGAATATGAGAATGTATATGAGATTTGTCGGTATGAGTCGCTACGACTACCTGACAATTATCCCCGAATGCTTTGCGCACAAGCGATAATGCCATGCGGTGAGCGAGTTCCGGTGTTACATTGTCGTCAGGTGAAAATGACTGGACATAGTGCAGCATCTTCACGCGAGCCTTGCCCAGCTTTGGTAAAGGTTCTTCATATTTGTGGTGGGTATAATTCTCGTATATATATTTCATATTCAGATATGCGTCCTCTGAATTGGTGAAGCAGTTGAGCGAATTGCAGAAAAACATACCCTCAGTCTTTTCCGGGTTAAGGATATATTGGATCCTTTGCTTCATACCTGTGTGGATAGCTTTACATTTAACATACGGCATAGGCTCTCGTACTCCTTTCGCATTTTATCATAGTCGGCGGCGTAGATGCTGTTTATCTCGTTCGCTTTCTTGGCAAGCTGGTTTATGTTGCCGCCTATTTTTTTCAGCGCGGCAATCATCACAGCGTTGCTCTCTCCGGATTTGTCAACCGTTATCTTGTCCGTCAGGGTAGCTTGTTTTATGTATTCGGTCGTTGAGATTTTAAACTTAGCTGCCCACTGTTCTATAAGCTCCCACTCATCAAGCTCGAATACTATCTCCTTGCGTTTTACCTGTTTGTACTTTCTCATGTCATTGTCCTCCTTACAACATTTTCGCGGTTCTAGGTGCAACCTAAAAAATGAGGGTCGAGCAGTTTACGGCGGCGAGAACCGTAATAATTTTTGTGGGGGGGGGACCACAAAAATTCAGAAAGTGTACGTACACTTTCTATGCTTGCAAAAGCGTCTTTTTTTAGCCGGTGTACGGATACCGGCTATTTTACTTTTTAGGTTGACCTTATTAACTTTTTTTGAGGAGCGGTGATTATTTTTTCAGTGATACGCCCTTCATATATCTAGCGGTTTATTTTGAACTTTTGTTCCACTTTAACAACAAAATCGTAAATGTTGCTATACAAAGCTACTGAATTTCAATTTTGGTTGTGCAATATGTAGAATTGACGTAAAAGCTGGAACAAAATTGCGTTTAAAACCGCTAGATATATGGAAGGACATTTCTGAGCTTCGCATCTCGCCAATGTGAAGCCCACCTCGCCGGAAATGAAATGTCTGACTTGAATGCTATAAAGGGAAGGGGAGATGATTTTAACCGGTGAGCTGATGCTGTATCGGATCATAGACTTGTCGCTGACTAACCAACAGTGGCAGAACACGGAAGCTGAGGGGCAGGTGAGTTTGATGCTTAACCAACATCTTACATCTATATGCACCGAAAGGATCCCGGAACGTGATACCGTGACAGCAGAGTATAGGGTCGGAACAGTTATTGCAGAAGGATACCGGAATATGTGATATAGGTCAGGGGCTTCGCCCTGTGTTTGATTTCGCCGATTAGATGTAGACCTCGCCAATAGTTGAAGCCGTGGCCGAATATCAGATATGGGGTTCAGGACTTTTGCATAGCGGATGTCGGCTCCGATATGTCAGGGGCAACGGGAAACAGAAAATGACAGTTACGAATAATACAATGGGGTAACGGGATATTCCCCGTGCAGCTTGTTCGCCGCTTGCTGCATATCTCGCCTAAATTGAATATCTCAGCTCCGGGTACGCTTATGGAGGGGCGTTATAAATGGACGGAGTATTTGAAGAAATAAAAAGCCGGGTCTCAATGCCGGAGGTCGTGAAGTTCTACGGCTTTGATGTGAACCGGGGCGGAATGATGTGCTGCCCGTTTCATGATGACCGTAATCCGAGCATGAAAATCTATGAACAGAATTATTACTGCTTCGGGTGCGGGGAGTCCGGAGATGCCACGGGATTTGTTGCAAAAATATATGGATTGAAGCAAATCGACGCTGCAAAGAAAATAAGCTATGACTTCGGGTTGGGGCTTTTCGACCGGGACAGGGCAGTACCTATAAAGACCGAACCAAGCGAATATCAGAAGTTCCGGAGCTGGATAAATAGTGCGACCACCATAGTTTCGGCATATTTCGATAAGCTGAACGACTGGCGCGAGCGCTACCGTCCAAAGAATGAGTACGACAAGCCCAATGCGCTGTTCGTTGAAAGTTTGCAGCAGATGAGCTATGTCGAGTATCTGAGGGATACACTGAAATTCGGCTCGAAGGAAGATCAGCACGATATGTATGAGTGCGACAAAGATGTCATAGAGAAAATAAGACAGCGCTTGTCGAAGGTCAAGCATTTTGCGCCGCCGCCGAGACGCGGTTCTATTTAAAGGCGCGGAATACTGTGTATTTGTTGTGCGACAATGGAATGGGGGAGAGCAATGGAAGAAAAAACTATTACGGTCGAAACGGGGGACTGCACCGTAGTTCTTCGCTTCGCTCCAGATAACACAAAAGACAGCAAAGCGGTTGTGTTGTCACTTTTACGGCAGAACTTCCTGCAGAGGGTGATAAAAGAGGATAAAGAAAAATAGGAATCTGACTTTAAAGTGCTTTACATTTTTGAGGTTTTGTGCTATAATAATAACGCAAGCAATTTTGTAAGGCACTTTCCTTTGCAGAAAGGATATGTCTTATGAAAAAAGTTTATTGCTTATACAGAGTTTCTACAAAGAAGCAGGTCGATGTCAATACCGATGATATTCCGATGCAGAAGGTCGAGTGTCACAGATTTGCGGAGGCGCAGGGCTGGGAGATTGTGAAGGAGTTCTCGGAAAAGGGTGTGTCCGGATTTAAGGTTCACGCAGATGACCGCGATGCAATTCAGGAATTGAAAAAAGCTGCACTCAATCACGAGTTCGATATTCTGTTGGTTTTTATGTTTGACAGAATAGGCAGAATAGACGATGAGACCCCGTTTATAGTTGAATGGTTTGTCCACAATGGTGTCGAGGTCTGGAGTGTCAAGGAAGGCGAGCAGCGATTCGATAATCACGTTGACAAGCTCATGAATTACATTAGGTTCTGGCAGGCTTCGGGGGAGAGCGCAAAAACATCGCTGCGTATAAAAACGCGCATGAAGCAACTCGTTGAAGAAGGTCACTACACTATGGGAGTGGCTCCTTACGGGTATAAGTTTGTCAAGCGCGGACG
>Ga0256405_10004886_pt1 | contig 24208 bp, 23 predicted proteins | sample RumenRJG_02DNA_FD_189096 | JGI IMG/M metagenome (GOLD analysis project Ga0256405, IMG submission 189096) | Bovine rumen microbial communities from Lethbridge, Alberta, Canada - RJG_02 | ecosystem: Host-associated > Mammals > Digestive system > Stomach > Rumen | place: Canada: Alberta... | reverse complement strand
ATCAATAATAACAAAAAACCGGCGTGACCGCAAGCGGAATTCGCGGAAAACACCGGTAAATCAACATTTCTTCAAAAAAAGTTTTTCACAGACTGCCTTAGGGGACTTTTTTCTGGAAGTTCACATCAAACTGAATCGGTCACAGTGACGGTGTATATTTCACGCGATCAGCCCAGTCGTCATGGACGATTAGACCACCAGACACGGACATATAGTCCAGTTGTCACGGACGCCAGCCCAGTAAAAGGTCTTATTTCAGCTGGATTATTGAGCTGATCCTGATCCGGCATTTTATAACTCCTGTCGCCTTTGCGCGCTGGCTCACAAAGAACCGCCCGTGGGGCCCATCGTCGCACAGACCAAGGCTCGGTACAACTGCTCAAAGAAAGAAAAACGGTGGGCCGAACTCTGTGACAGGTGGACAGTTTTGCCGTGACAAGCGGGCTATTTGACCGTAAAGGGTGGGCTAATTAGCCGTGAAATGAAGGATGTGCAATCCGTCCGGAATATTCAGACGGCGCGCCTGAATCCACTTGAACATCACCAAGCAGAACTCCTGGTATAAGCTGAAACGTCAATTACGTAAAAAGATAAAAGGGCTGAGCTCTAGTCTCAACCCTCTCGAATGACCTAATATTCTTGTTGTTAGCCTATTCCACAATTCGGGATTTCATGTTCTCTACCATGTCCCAGATTTCTTTGTCCAGAACAAACGGTTCCGTGAATGCGTTCAGGACAATGCCGATTGGTTTCTTTTCGTTATTTCTGGCAAGCTGAATGACTTCAAGCATATGCTTCTCGATCTTTGAGAAATCATTTCCATAATCTCCCATAGCTTCCACTGTAGTGAAGACCGGGAAGAAGTAATTGTCTCCGTTCTGTAGAATATCCGGAATCAGTCTTGTGTCATCAATTGTAGTGAAATCCTGCCCGACCAGAGCTTCCGGGTTATCTTTTACTCCCTGAACCATTTCTTCCATACGCTTCTGATCCGCTTCACTCATTACAGCCGTGCAAGGAATCCAGACATAGCTGTCCCGCAGAATTTCCATAATATCAATGAGATGCTGCTCATTGCGTTCCTTATTGAATGCGGTCACTGCCGCTTCAAGCATTTTGCCATCTTCAAGATCCTTCGCTGTCAATTTCTGACTCGGATTCATATCGTAATAGCATATAATTTTCTTGTCCTCTGTTTCTTGTACAAAGAAGGCGATCTTCTCTCCCTGATGATATCCAAAATCCTGATCCGGCTCGTTGAGAAGCGTTCCCATGATCCAGTGATCCCCCAGACCGATGATCCTTGTCCAGCAGCCTTCCGGTTTCAGTCCGTCACGAATCAGGTATACAAGAACATCGTCAATATAGTATTCGTTTCTGCAGCCGTCCAGGAATGTCATTCCACGAGTCTTCTCTACTTCTTCCGGCGCGTCATATGCATGGAGCATTTCAAGTTTGCTCCCGTATTTCTCTGCCAGACTGCCGTCTTCATCCGTAAAGAACCCAACCTCATCATCTGCTATGTTTCCGATACGGATTTTCGCGCTGATCGTATCATTGCCATTTGCAAACATATATCCTTCCTTGCTTTCTTTACCGGCAGCAAGAATTTCAAGCGTCAGGCCGCATTCCCGGTCAATATACCCATAGGTCAGAATACAGGTTGCTCCATCTGCACCAGGGAAGTCCTGCAATGTAATTTTGAGATTGTCCTTTACAGGTACTGCTACGAAATGATGGTAAAATGCTCTGAACCCTGTCTCTCTATATTTCACCCGAGTGTCCTCCTTCATCAGATTCGTTATCCGATTCGTTATCTGCTTCCTCGTCTACTCCGAGGAATTCTGTTAAGTCATCGAAATTATATGGATAGGCATTGCTGCCGGAGATCCTGATCGGTTTTCGATCACCGTTGTACTGAATCTCAAGATTCCACTGGGTACCATCCAGCACATACGGATTCATGTAATCTCGTTTCCACTCTCCGATATGAAGATTCCTTAAGCCTTCAATAAACTCTGCCTTTGTAAAGGGATAATACACAGAAAGGTTGGAAGGTTTTTCAATGATTGTGTTTTCCACATCCAGCATGACCTTCTCGCCTGTTACCGTGTACGTTCTTGTTTCATAACCGCCGAAGAAGCCGCCGATGGAAAATTTGAGGCGCTGAAGGTCTTCCAAAGCAAGATCGAAACTCTGTGTTCTCTGTTCCTGCTTTGTCAGGATATATTTGCCGCCGACATCTTCATATGCCTGAATAGCCTTTTTCAGATAACCACGATTACACTTGATGCGGGTCAATCCGTCCGGCATGATAAAAGCATCCGGGGAAGGATCATATTCTTCGATCAGCTTTTTCAGTTTATTAATCTCGCGTTTCAGGGACCGGATCTCTTTCAAAATCTCCTGTTGGGATTTTCCCTTCAGTTCCATCTCATAATAGGTTTCAGGACTGATCATCATGATTCGTATACCTCCATGAATATAGTCTACCTATAAGAGCCCTGAAAATGGTCGCTTGCCAGACGACGTTTCTTTACCAGTCAAGATAGATCTCCGTCATCAATGTGTATCCTTCTGTAATCCATTAAAAAGGCTGTCTCCAATACTGTTGTACTGCAGACAGCCCCAAAAAGATATCTGTATTTCAAAAACATTTCAAATGATCATTCTTTGTTATATGACCAACTCCGTCAGAATTCATCCTGCATCCATCCGATAATTCCGAACGTAACCGCCACTCCGATCATGACACAGAATGCCACGAAGGAATAGATTGTTCCGCCTTCATAGAATTTCATCCAGATGCCTCCTATCAGCGGGAAGGAAAGTACTATCCCGGCAAGTCCGTAGATCGCACATGCAATCAGCCGGAGAATCAGATTGCCGTCACAGTCGTCGTTATCCCACTCGTTTATGCTGTTCCATAGTACAACCGCTGCCCCGGCAGCATAGAGAACAGACATCAGAATGCAGAAGCCGATGGAGTCCGGATGCAGATGGTCCATGATTGGGAATGCCACAACGCACAGGAAGAAGGAGGTCGACAGAACATTGACCGATCTACTGACGGAGGGAACGTGCATCAGGAGGACCATGATGGTCTCAACGATCAGGAGGACGACCAGATAGTTGAGAAATGTATGTCCCGGTACCAGTCCTTTCGCTCCCGGAACGGTCTCGCAGACCATAACGCTGGCCAGTGCCCCTCCTGCGTATGGCGCTATATAAGCTCCTATCCCGATCACGCTGATGATCACGCATATTGTGACAAAGATTCCTCCGAGAAATAATGCTACCAGTGCAGCTGCCATACCGATGATCCCCCTTCAAAATTTCATTTAATATTGATAGCGCTTCATATATTGATGTATATTATTAGTATCTCATCGTCTTCATATTAACCCTGATGGGGGATACTGTAAATATACATTTTATAAAAAAGAAAGGAGTAGATCAGATATGGATAAAAACAATGAAAACCAGAGTACAGATCAGAAGGAAGAGAAACAGATGATGCCCAGCCTGGCGGACCGGTCCCGGGAGATCCGGTCGCAGCTTGGTTTGTCGCAGAGTGATGTTGCCAAAGCTCTGCATGTCACCAGAGGCTTCATCAGCAACGTAGAGAACGGACGCGTTAATATGTCCATGCGGCTGATGGTCTACTACGCCAGGCTGATGCATGTATCCCTTGATGAGATTGTTGGACTGACCGACAAGCAGTATCTCAGCACAGCCCTGGAGCATGAGATCATGGAGGAAGTATCTCAGCTTTCCCTGGAACAAAAGAATGATCTGTTGAATCAATTGAAGACAGAAAAGAAGAAAAAACAGGCGAATAACGAAACAAACACTTGAAACAAACACCGCAAACCCTTTTACCGGGTTTGCGGTGAAGTCATTTCACTGATTGTTGTAATCGTGTCTTGCGATATCGGTCGTCACAACCTGATCCATCACATTGCAGACCGCCTGCCGGCCCAGAAGTCCGTCATCATGCAGGTATACCTTGGTGGTGATATTACCGCCGAGTACATGCCCTAGATTGTATGAGATGATGTCGTTGCTGATTCCGTTGTCTCTGAGGATCATTGCGAAAGTATGCCGAAGATCATGGACGCGCAGGAAAGGAATTTCTTCTCTACCTGCCTTTCTGGCAACCTTATTGCATCTGGTGAGGAACTCCCTCCATCTCCTGTCCGTATGCCTCGGACTTGGCAGGTAGTTACCGGCCATGCTGTCCGGTTCCTGATAGATGAAATCATCTGCCTTGACTTTGTGATAGCGCTCCTGCTCTTCCTTCACGATCATCAGCAGTGCATATGCTTTATCAGAAAGAGCCGTGTACCGTTCTTTTCTTTCCAGTTCATTCTGACCGTCATCCCGGCCTCCTTTAGGAACCTTAATGACCTCAATGCCGCCCTTCAGTTCCATGCGCTGGCGTACAACGTGAATTCGTCTTGGCTTCTCTTCATCTCCCGGGATGATATCAGACCATTTCAGTCCCATCATCTCGCCGCGCCGCATTCCGCAAAGCGCTCCAAGCGTAATCAGCACAAGCGGTGCGCCTACATGACTGTTGACCTCATAATCCAGCGCGTAGCGGATCAGATCATTAAGCTGTTCTTCCGTCAGCGTCACAGGCTGAAACTGCCGTTTGACACCTGGGATCTCAGCAAGCGCCACAAAATTGCTGCTCACGCCGTACCTGTTGAAGTTTTTCAGCAGATACTTATTCCATCCCTCAAGAAAAGACTTTGTCTTCTCAAGCGTGACATAGCCGACCTTATCAAATTTTTTCAGTTCCGGGGTATATGATCCGTCAGGCTGATGCACCGGTACCATAACCGTATGCTCTGCCGTCGACCAGAAAAAAAGATCTTCGACCAGGGATGTTGTCCACTTTCTCACGGGCTTGTCTTCCATCTTCTGATCAATCAGAAAGCCTCTCACCCGCGTAGCATGGGTCCACTGCCTCATCTCATAAGACATGGACCACATCCGGCTCGATTCGATTGTGTTATGTTTGATATAGTCCTCGACAGATTCCTGGAAGGTCACTTCACTGTGATGACCTTCCAGCAAGCCTTCTGTCTTCGCGGTCTCATGTTCCCGCTTGATGGCAAGTGCTTCTTTCAGAGAACCCGCTGTCCGACGCTCTTTCCTCTGTTTCATGACATACCGGTTCTTCTTCACGTCAAAAACTTTCTCACGCTTGAAGCAGAGATTTACAATATACTGATCTGTATCGCGCTTGTAATAGATCCCCTGATACTTTGTTTTTTCCAGATTTTCCATGGCCCTTTTCCTTTCTGAAAAACTGTTAGATGCACCGACTTTCTGTCTGAGAAAGTTTTGAGAAAGTTTTGGCCATTTTCACGGTTATTTTTTGTAAGAAATCCAGTGTTTATGCGGCTTTCCTGACTTTTTCAGTGAGAGAAGTAGTATCCGACCCCCCACTTGGTGTGGACATACTTCGGGTCGGAAGGGTTCTCCTCGATCTTCTCACGCAGCCGTCTGATATGGACATCGACTGTGCGGACATCACCCGGATAATCATAGCCCCAGACAAGATTCAGCAGATTCTCACGGCTGTAGACCTTGTTCGGATTCAGAACCAGCAGCTCCAGAACATCGAATTCCTTTGCCGTCAGATTGATGTCCTTTCCCTTGATCGACACCCTGCGCGCATCACAGTCCATGACAAGGTCTCCAGCCTGAACGACCTTCTCCTTCTGCTCCTGTGCAGCCTTTGTCTGCGTTCTGCGCATGATGGCCTTGATCCGGGCTTTGACCTCAAGAATATTAAAAGGCTTCGTGATATAGTCATCCGCTCCGTACTCCAGGCCGAGGATCTTGTCCATATCCTCACCCTTGGCAGTCAGCATAATAATCGGCACATCCGAAAACTCCCGGATCTGCTGGCAGACCTGCAGGCCATCCAGCTTCGGAAGCATGAGATCCAGAAGAACAATGTCATACTGGTTCTCCCTTGCCTTCTGAACAGCTTCCTCCCCGTCATAGGCGCAGTCCACCTCCATATCGTCCTGCTCCAGACTGAAGCGGATTCCCTTTACGATCAGCTTTTCATCATCAACAACAAGAACCTTCTTTGCCATGCTCTCTGCCTCTGCCCTCGCCTTTGTCAAACTGTAATCCGATCCCGGATCTTCGAATACACTGCCGATTTGATCCCACTGATGTTCATAATCTCTTCCGGAGACGTGAACGCACCGTGCTCCTCCCTGTACCGGATAATTGAATCCGCCTTGGATTCTCCGATGCCCGGGAGCGTCATCAGCTCTTCCCTCTGCGCAGTATTCAGGTTCACACGCGTCTCTCCGCCGCTGCCGTTCACGGTACTCCCGGTGGACGGCCAGCTGCTGGTTCCGTTCTTCTCAGGCACTTGCCTGAAAGCGACGGAATCGGTATTACCCTGATGAATGCCAGCTGCCGTCCCCTGGCTGTCTGTGAGTCCGCTGCTCCCGGAAATGAGCACTCCGCTTCCGTCCGTTTGCCCGGCTTGCCTGAGAATCGCGGTTTCTTCTCTTGTTGAAACCGTAAGCATCGCGCCGTCAAAGAGCGGCTGCGCCTGGTTGAGCCATTCAGTATCCGCATCTGCACGAAAACCGCCGGCAGCCTCAATCGCACAAAAAATCCGGGCGTCTTCCTCAAGTTGATAGACGCCAGGCCGGTTCACCGCCCCGCGCACATAGACCACCATCTTCGCTGCAGTCACCGGCACATTGTCAGGCGCTGAGCTTTCAGGCGCGGACGCCTGACCTGCGGCTGCTCCAATACTTTGTGCCGCTGCTGTCTTGTCTGCTGCCGCCGCTGTCACACTGTCCGCCGCTGCTGCCGCACCTTCTGCTGCAGCCTCATGCTCCGTGCTCTGAACGAGATGAGTTGGCAGATCCTGGATTCCGGTCACCTCAACCATCTGTCCGCTTCCGCATCCAGCTGTCAGCCCTGAAAGCAGAAGAATGAGAAGGAGTCTGCTCCTTCCTGCCGCGCTTTTCTTACATATCTGTTTCAATCCGCACAACCTCCCGGACCAGGAATCCGGTTTTCCCCGCCATGCGTGCCATCAGTTTAACAAAATATTCACAATTTGTGAAGCCTTGCTTCATGCTCTGTAGTCCGCCCAGGCAAGCGCCGCCGCGACAGCTCTGTGCCATCCGCCCAGGAGACTTTCCCGCTCCTCCTTGGTCATGGTGGGCTCAAAAACATGACCGACAGACCAGTTCTCCCGCAGCTCCTCCTTATCCTTCCAGAACCCTGTGCACAGTCCTGCCAGGAATGCCGCTCCCATCGCCGTTGTCTCCACGCATTCAGGCCTGGTGACCTCCGTATTCAGAAGATCAGATTGAAACTTCATCAGGAAATCATTCGCGGAGGCGCCCCCATCCACTTTGAGATTGCATATCTGAAGCTCCGAATCCTTCTCCATCGCTGTCAGGACATCCGCCGTCTGGTAAGCCAGAGATTCCACCGTTGCACGCACCAGATGGCATCTGTTTGTCCCCCTTGTCAGGCCGACAATCATTCCCCTCGCCGATGAATTCCAGTACGGAGCCCCGAGGCCGGTGAAAGCAGGCACAACATAGCAGCCGTCTGTGTCCTCGACCTCTCTGCAGTACCGTTCGGATTCCGGCGCCGAGGGAATAATCTTCAGCTCGTCCCTGAGCCACTGGATCGAAGCGCCGGCGACGAACACGGACCCCTCCAGCGCATACTGTACCTTCCCTGGCTCAAGGGAAACGGCGATCGTCGACAACAGGCCATGACTGGAGCTGATGACCTTGTTTCCCGTGTTCATCAGCATAAAGCAGCCTGTTCCGTACGTATTCTTTACATCTCCTGCATCAAAGCAGCACTGTCCAAAAAGTGCGCTCTGCTGATCCCCCGCAGCCCCGCAGATCGGGATGCCATCGCCGATCAGGCAGTCCTTCGTCCTGCCATACGGATAGCTTGACGGGACGACCTCCGGCAGCATCTGTTCCGGAATCTCCAGCTTCTCCAGGATCTCCTGATCCCAGCAAAGACTGTGGATGTCGAACATCATCGTCCTGGACACATTCGTATAGTCTGTGACATGGACATCGCCGCCCGTCAGATTCCAGATCAGCCAGCTGTCAACCGTTCCGAACAGCAGCCGTCCCTCTCTGGCAAGTTCCCGGCTTCCAGGGACATGGTCAAGGATCCACTTCAGCTTTGTGGCAGAAAAATAAGGGTCCGGAATCAGTCCGGTCTTCTCCCGGATTCTGTCTCCAAACCCATCCTGAACCAGCTTCTCCACGATCGGAGCTGTCCGCCTGCACTGCCAGACGATAGCATTGTAGACCGGTTTTCCGGTATACCTGTCCCATACAATCGTTGTCTCGCGCTGATTTGTGATACCGATCGCCGCAATATTTTCCGGACCTGCTCCGATCCTGCCCATGGCCTCCGCCGCAACACCGATCTGAGTCGACCAGATCTCCATCGGATTCTGCTCGACCCAGCCCGGGTGCGGATAAATCTGCTGAAACTCACGCTGAACGAGCGAGCAGACCTTTCCCTTTCTGTCAAAGAGAATGCAGCGGTTTGATGTCGTCCCCGCATCCAACGCCATGATATACTGTCCCTGTTCCATAGGTCGTTCCTCCCATGTTTGTGTTTAAACTATTATACCAAACATGAGAGAACTTGTCCTGAAATAGGGGGGCAGATTGCACAGCCTTTAGAGCCGTCATCACCGGAAGACCTGCAAATATGGCAGCATTCACACCGTCCCCGGCACTCTGACGAATCAATGCTCTGAATTAGAATGCCTTCTCGAGAATCTCCACCATGCTGTCGATATCCTGCTTCGTGATGATCAGCGGCGGAACAAAACGGATCACATTGCCTCCTGCTGACATGACGACAAGCCCCAGATCGAGTGCCCGCCTGACGACCTCACCAGCCGGATGATCCGGTGACAGCTCGAGTCCCTGCATGAAGCCCATTCCCCGGCGGTCGACGATAAAGTCATGCCGCGCGGCAACCTCATCCAATCGCTTCTCCAGATAGGGTGCTGTCTCACGGACATGTCCGACAATATCCAGCTTCTCAAACAGATCGAACACCTTCGATACTGCTGCACATGCAAGCGGGTTTCCGCCGTAGGTTGTCCCATGATCACCTGGCTCCAGCGAATGTTCCGCAGCCTTCTCTCCGAGAACAAATGCACCGACCGGCACGCCGCAGCCGAGCGCCTTGGCGCATGTCATGATATCCGGCTTTACGCCGTAGGCATCGCATGCAAACCAGTATCCGGTCCTTCCCATACCGCACTGAATCTCATCCAGGATCAGGAGAATGTCCCTCTCATCGCACAGTGTCCTCAGTCCCTTCAGAAAGTCCGGGTTCGCCGGATGGATGCCGCCCTCTCCCTGCACCGTTTCCAGAATGATCGCGCAGGTTTTGTCCGTCACGCACGCACGCACGGAATCAAGATCATTGAACCTCGCAAACCGGACGCCGCCCATCAGCGGCCTGAACGGCTCCTGATAGTGGGCATTGCCGGTGACTGAAAGTGCGCCGACCGTCCTGCCATGGAAGGAATGCTCCATCGCAATGATTTCATGGTCTGCATGTCCGTCCCGAAGGTACGCATACTTGCGGGCCGCCTTGATGGCCCCCTCGATCGCCTCCGTGCCGGAGTTTGTGAAGAATACCTTTGACAGGCCGGTATGCGCAATCACCTTCTGCGCGGCCTCCATCAGCGGTCTGTGGTAGAACAGGTTGGACGTGTGGATGATCTTGTCGATCTGATCCTTCAGCGCCTGGTTATAGGCTTCGTTCCCGTAGCCAAGCGCAAAGACAGCGATTCCGGCCCCGAAATCGAGATACTCCTTCCCGTCCACATCATAAAGGTGCACGCCCTGCCCATGGTCAAATACGACCGGAAAACGATTGTATGTATGAAGGACGACCTGCTCGGTCTTTTCCATGATTTTCTGTGATTCTGACTTCAATTCTGACTCCTCTCCTGATGCTTTTGCGCCAGCAGGCTCAGACTTATTCCCTGCCGGGAAATGCCTCAGCCCTCGGGCTTATTCCCTGCCGGGAAATACCTCAGCCCTCCGCCTCATCCCCGATGATCGCTGTGCCGATGCCCTTGGTCGTGAAGAACTCCAGCAGCTGTGAGTGCGGAATCCGCCCGTCCAGGATATGGACCCGTGCGACGCCCGCCTCGATGGCATCCACACAGTTTTGAAGCTTCGGCAGCATCCCGCCACCGGCATGTCCGCCTGCCATGAACGAAAGCGTCTGCTCGACCGTCATTTCCGAGATCAGCGTCGATGGATCATCCGGATCAGCATAGACGCCCTTGATATCAGACAGAAACACCAGTTTCTTCGCCTTCATCGCTTTCGCAATTGCGCAGGCCGCATCGTCCGCATTGATGTTATAGGAATGGTAGACCGCGTCATACCCGATCGGACAGACGACCGGAACAAAGTCATTGTCCAGCAGTGTATCGAGCAGCTCCGTGTTGACACGCTCGATATCCCCGACATAACCGATGTCCTCCCCGTCCGGCATTTTTCTCGACACCTGAAGAAGGCTTCCGTCCTTGCCGGAGACACCGCAGGCCTTCACCCCGACCTTCTCCATCAGAGAAACCAGGCTCTTGTTGATCCGGTTCAGCACCATCTCGACAACATCCATCGTCTCATCGTCCGTCACACGGAACCCTGCCTTGAACTCTGATGTCTTCCCGATCTTCCCAAGCATCTTTGTGATGTCCTTGCCACCGCCATGAACGATGATTGGCCGGAAGCCGACCAGTTTCAGGAGCGCTACGTCCTGGATGACGTTTCGTTTCAGGTTCTCATCGACCATCGCGCTGCCGCCGTACTTGACGACGATCGTCGCGCCCTGAAAATGCTGAATATAGGGAAGCGCTTCGATCAGCGTTCCCGCCTTGTCCAGGTACATGGACATCTCTTCCTTGCCGAGCGGCTGTTCTGAATGAATCTCTTCCATCGAATCTACCTCTTATTGATGATCCCTCGGGTTCGTTCCATGCCATGATAACGCGATTTCTGCCGTCAGGACCTGTAATCTGCGTTGATGTTGATGTATTCGTGCGTCAGGTCGCACCCCCAGGCTGTCGCCTCACAGGTTCCCTCGTGAATGTCGATAAGCGCTGTTATCTCGTCTTCGGACAGAATTTTTGTGGCCAGCTCCTCATCGAAGCCTGTCGTAACCCCATTCTTCGCAATCTGGATCTCCCCGGCGCGGCTTCTGAAGGACAGGTCAACCTTTCCTTCCTCAAATGAAGCGCCGGAATATCCCATCGCGCAAATGATGCGTCCCCAGTTTGCGTCGTGTCCCGCAATGGCAGTCTTCACCAGGCTGGACTCAATAACAGATTTTGCCAACGTCACTGCCTGCTTCTTCGAAGATGCCCCCTGTACCTTGACTTCGAAGAGAGCATGTGCTCCCTCTCCATCCTTCGCCATCGCACGGGCAAGATGCTTTGTCACTGTTCCGACTGCCTCACAGAACGTCTGATAGTCGTCATCCTCCTCCACAATCTCCGGATTACCGGCTCGCCCATTGGCCATCAAAAGGCAGGTGTCGTTGGTCGACATATCGCCATCTACTGATATCATGTTGAAGGAATCCTGGACAGCTGATAACAGCGCCTTCTGAAGCAGCTTCTGGCTGACGTTCGCATCCGTTGTCAGGAAGCAAAGCATCGTACCCATCTTCGGATGAATCATGCCTGCCCCCTTCGTCATCCCGCCGAGCGTCACCTCCCTGCCAGCGAGCTGAAAATGGATGCTGCACTCCTTTCGAACGGTATCAGTGGTCATGATTCCCTCCGCCGCTGCCGAGCCTGCGCCTTCTGAGTCAGACAAAAGCGGCAGCATCAGATCTATACCATGCTCGACCTTGTCCATCGGGAGAGAGACGCCGATGACACCGGTCGAGGCGAGAAGAATCTGCTCCGGCGAAAGCCCGAGTCTGGAAGCGGCATAGGAAGCTGTTCCTATGCAGGCTTCATCGCCTGCCTTTCCCGTGCAGGCATTCGCAACGCCGCTGTTCATGACGACCGCCTGCGCCGTCCCCTTCGTCTGCACGATCGCTCTGTCCCAGATCACCGGTGCAGCCTTGACAAGGTTCGTCGTGAAGGTCCCTGCAAGGTGAAACGGAACCTCCGAGACGATCATGGACATGTCTTTTCTGCCCTTCTTGAACCCGGCGCAGACCGATGCTGCACGAAAGCCCTTTGCGGATGTAACGCCGCCCTCTCTGATCTCCATGTACTGTTCTTCTCCTTCCTTCTGTCAGGCTGTCCCTGTTACGCTTCCTGCACACATCACAGAGCGATTCCGGCTGCATGCAGCGCCTGGTCCTTCTTTTAAAATCCCTTCAGATTCTCTGTCGGCTCACGGGAATACAGGGACAAGCTTCAGTCCGGTATCCTCCGGCAGCCCGAACAGAATGTTCATGTTCTGGACAGCCTGTCCCGCGGCACCCTTGACCAGGTTATCAAGCGCGCCGACCGCTATCACTCTGCCCGTCCTGGGATCCGCCTTATACCCGATATCGACGAAATTGCTGCCTTCCACCCATCTGGTCTCCGGGAACTGACCTGCACCGAGCAGGCGGATGAATGTTTCGTTCCCATAGTATTTCTGATACGCTCTGCCGATCATTTCTTCGGACACGCCCTCCTTCAGGCTGGCGTAACAGGTCGCCAGAATTCCTCTGTTCATCGGAACAAGATGCGGCGTGAAGTTGATCAGGATACTCTCTCCGCCCATATAGTCAAGCCCGGCCGCATAGGAAAGCTGCTCCTCGATCTCCGGTGTGTGCCGGTGCGTCGTGACCCCATATGGCTTGATGCTTTCGTTGACCTCGCAGAAAAGGTTCGGAACCTTCGCCCCTCTGCCCGCGCCTGACGTTCCAGACTTAGCATCGACAATGATCGATTTCAGGTCGATCAACCCTTCCTTCACGAGCGGATAGAGCGTTAGGATTGAGGTGGTCGTGTAGCAGCCCGGATTGGCGATGAGACGAGCTCCGGCGATCTTGTCCCGGTTGATCTCACAAAGCCCGTAGACTGCTTCCTTTATATAGGATGGCGCTTTATGGGTCAGATGGTACCATTGTTCATAGACATCAACCCGTTTCAGACGAAAATCCGCGCTCAGATCGATCACCTTCGTGTTTTCCAGGACTCCGTCCCCTATGACCGATGCGCAGAAGCCCTGGGGTGTTGCCGTGAAAATGACGTCAGCCTGCTTCGCAAGCTCATCCAGATCATCTCCCAGGCAGTCCGCGTCGACAATCTGAAACATGTTTCTGTATATATCTGCATATTTCTGACCGGTGTAACTTCTGGATCCGTACCAGACAATCTCTGCTTCCGGATGCTGAAGAAGAAGCCTGACAAGCTCTGCGCCGGCATATCCGGTTGAACCGATGATTCCCGCCTTGATCATATTGAAATGTCCCTGCTTTCTATAGAATATCCATTCATACCTGAACTGTTCCTTATCCTACACCAGCGACCGGCCTGTGTAAAGATGCAATCATGTAATAATATGCACTATTTATGCATATTATTAGCTTGTATCCTGAATAATACATGAATAATTCGATTTAGTATTGCATATATATTCGGATTGCGGTATAGTACTGCCAACGGCCGGGCAGGCAGAAGCCCGTATCTCCCGGCAGTCGTTGAACAGAAACCGGCAGTTTTACATCTACATTTATGGAGGTTCTACATATGTCGAAGGAAAAGGTTGTTCTTGCTTACTCAGGCGGTCTTGATACGACTGCCATGATTCCATGGCTGAAGGAGACATTTGACTACGAGGTCATCTGCTGCTGCGTGGACGTCGGTCAGGAGGAAGAGCTTGACGGACTGGAAGAACGCGCAAAAGCCTGCGGAGCCTCCAAGCTTTACATTGAAGACATCGTCGACGACTTCTGCGACAACTTCATCATGCCGTGTGTGGAGGCAGGCGCTGTCTATGAGCACAGCTATCTGCTCGGCACCTCAATGGCGCGCCCGGCAATTGCCAAGAAGCTTGTCGAGATCGCCCGCAAGGAGAACGCCGTCGCCATCTGTCATGGCGCAACCGGCAAGGGCAACGACCAGATCCGGTTCGAGCTCGGTATCAAGGCACTTGCACCGGACATCAAGGTCATCGCACCGTGGCGCATGACGGACAAGTGGCAGATGGACAGCCGTGAGGCCGAGATTGAATACTGCAAGGCGCACGGCATCAATCTTCCGTGGTCGATGGGCAAGGGCTACTCCCGCGACAGGAACCTCTGGCACATTTCCCATGAGGGTCTCGAGCTCGAGGATCCGTCCAAGGCCCCGAACTATTCCAGCCTTCTGGTACTGTCGGTCACACCGCAGGAAGCGCCGGACAAGGAAACAGAGGTTTCCATTACATTTGAGAAAGGCATCCCGGTCGCTGTTAACGGGCAGAAGATGAAGGTTTCCGACGTCATCCGGACGCTGAATAAGCTCGGTGGTGAGAACGGAATTGGAATTGTCGATATCGTTGAGAACCGTGTCGTCGGCATGAAGAGCCGCGGCGTGTATGAGACGCCGGGCGGAACCATCCTGATGGCGGCACACGACCAGCTTGAGGAGCTTTGCCTTGACCGCGAGACCATGGAGAATAAGAAAAAACTGGCAAGCCAGCTTGCCCAGACCGTCTACGAGGGCAAGTGGTTCACCCCGCTGCGTGAGGCCATCCAGGCATTCGTTGAGTCCACACAGCAGTTTGTGACCGGTGAAGTGAAGATGAAGCTGTACAAGGGCAACATCATCAAGAACGGCACCACTTCCCCGTACAGCCTCTACAACGAGTCTCTGGCGTCCTTCACGACCGGCGATCTGTACGATCATCACGACGCGGAAGGCTTCATCACCTTGTTTGGTCTGCCGCTGAAGGTGCGTGCGATGAAGCTTCAGGAGGTCGCGAAATCGAACTTCGACAGTAAGATTCAGGGCATGGTCAGTGAGATGCAGAAGAGCGCAAAAAGCTCTGACAAGTAAAATCCTATTTTGAAGGAAGCATGAAGAAACCGGGGCGCTGATGGCGCTCCGGTTTCTTTTGGCTGTTCTCGAATCGCTGCCGCGCATGTCTGCCCGGCTCGATTCCTTATTACTTCCGCACTCTGATATCCGAACGAGCCTGTCTCAATTTGTCTGCAGACTCTGCAGATACGAATCAATAGCCGATGTGTCAATCACATAGCCTGTCGTCTCAGCTGTCGTGTCTGTCGAGGATGTCTTCGTCATGTGGACGGCTGAATATCCGATCCACACCACAACAGCTGCACAAACAACACCGCCAAGCAGCTTCATAAGAGCTCTCTCGAGCTTCTCCCTCTTCATGATCTTCTTGCGATTTTTCTTCTGCTCCTTATAGCGGTCGACTTTTTCCTGACTCATTGCTTCACACTCTCCTGTCCAGAGGCGGCCTTCCCTCGCCTCAAAATATGGTTACATTATACAACCATGGCGGCTTTGATGACAAGGCACCTGTGTACCATCCTGATTCTCCGCACATCACACGACGACGATGATGCCGCCCTCGTTCGCATAGGTTGCGGTCAGTCCGCTGGCTGGAAGAAGGATATAATTTTTCGCCGGAATCCGTTCCTTCAGCGCGTCCAGCACCATCTGTCCCCGCTCCGGGCACTCGACATAGGAGACGGCAATCTCCTTCTGTTCAGCATGTCCGGCTGCCTCTGCCGCCATCTCCACCATCCGGACAAGCGCCTTGTTGATCCCGCGGGCCTGGCCGGCCTGCTGAATCGCTCCCTCCGGGGTGGAGGAACAGATCGGCTTGATCTTGAGCGCCGTCGCAAGCGCTGCCTTGAAGTTCGACAGACGGCCGTTCTTCCGGAGTGTATCAAGCGTCTCCAGCACAAACCACGTCACCTGGCTCTCAATGTAGGCCTCGACGGTCTCGATGGTATGCTCAAAGCTGTATCCTTCCTTCTCACACGCCCAGATTTTCCGGGCAATCAGCGTCTCCCCAATGGATGCTGACTTTGAGTTGAAGACATGAATCTTTCTGCCCGGATGATCCTCGTCCTCCATATCCTGCGCAAGCTTTGCACTGTTATAGGAACCGGACAATTCGGCGGAGATGGTCACGATATAGATTCTCTCCGCCTCCGGCGAGAACAACTTCCGGAACCGCTCCGGAGACGGACAGGCAGTTCTTGCAACCGTCGGGCTTTCCTTTACAAGACGCAGAAACCGCTTCATATCGAACCGCTCATTGTCCACAAAATGAGAGCCGGCGATATCGATCAGAAAAGGAACCGATGCAAAATGCCCGCTTTCCTTCATATCCTCTGTTAATTCCCCGCAACTGTCCATCACTACAAGAAAACTCATCTCGTCTCCGCCTTTCCTGATTGTGATCCAATCTGACAGGTTGTCAGCGCCCTCATGTTCCCGCAGGGCTCGCTGTTTTGTCTTTATCATAACATATGTGCAGGAGCATGGAAAGAAAACCGGTCTTTTCAAATGAATTTTTCTGTTATATAATGAGCATTGTGTTTCACGAGGTGTGGCCCAGATGGTTAGGGCGCTGGTCTGGGGGACCAGAGGCCGTCAGTTCGAGTCTGATCACCTCGATTGATTGTACGAATCCGAACGACTGTCGTTGAATAGCGATGTGTTGGGATGAAGTTCAGAGCAAAAACACACTTCAATGAATAAGAGGCAGATGAAGAATGAGCAGTCATTCTTCATCTGCCTCTTTTCTTTCTTCTCGTCAGCCCCAGAGTTTCTCCGGATACAGGCCTTCCGCGATCAGTTTCCGGAAGCTCTCCTTCACAGCCGGGACATCCTCCTGGTAGGTAACGCCGAACCAGCGATCTGATATCGGCAGGACGTCGATCAGTGCCTTCTGCTGCCGAAGCAATTCTCCTACGATGGTCGGAAGCAGAAACTCCGCTGTCTGCCCGTCCTTCGTCCCGTCGTGTTCTTTCAGAAAGACCGGGAAAGCTGTCTTCAGCTCATCGATAAAATCAGGCTGGAAGCCCCACATGTTCATGGAAACGGGCATATCCGGGTTCAGCACCTTCATCGTTCCGTCCTGGTACAGGACAGCTGCACCTCCCGCGTGCCGGATGATGTTCTTTGTCTCGACAATCTGTTCAAGCCGGCCCGCTTCATCGACCTCACACAGCCCCCTGGTCACGCCACCGTGCTCCGAAAGCGTATTGTTCAGGACAAAGCCCGCCATGCTGATGCGGTATGGCTGGTGAATCCCTGTCCGGCACGGTGTGTCTGTCAGATAATCATGAATCTTTCTGAAGGAGGTTCTGCCATAGTAATCATCCGCGTTGATGACGCAGAACGGCTCGTCAATGACATCTCTCGCCGCCAGAACTGCCTGCCCGGTCCCCCAGGGCTTGACGCGTCCCGCCGGAACGCAGAATCCCTCCGGCAGATCTTCTATATCCTGAAAGGCATAGGCCACCTCCACCTGCTTCTCGATCCGTCTGCCGATAATCTCCCGGAACTCGTCCGCCAAATCCCGACGCAGAATGAAGACAACCTTGTCAAATCCTGCCTGAAGCGCATCATAGATGGAGTAGTCCATGATGATCTCTCCTGACGGACCAAAGGATGTCAGCTGCTTGATGCCTTTCCCGAACCGGCTGCCAAGACCGGCCGCCATGATGACCAGGGATGTTTTTCTGCTGCTTTTTTCCACACTTCACCTCCGAATTGACTCTGGGTGCTGCTCCTTATCTGCCCCGGAAGGACGCCCGTTCCTTCTTCAGCTCCTCCTGCAGCATCTCTCCGTTCCAGTACCGGTTTTCATCCGTCTCGATCGCCTTCAGGGCAATCAACAGTCCCTGCTCTCTCAGCGTACTCAGAAATGAAGTCAGCAGAGCATCGTCAAATCCTGCCATAATGATCATTTCCTCATCAATTACCCCTTCATGGGCTCCACGCCTTTCAGCCTCCCGGATCACGCGAATCGGGTTCTCCGAGCGGGTCAGAAGGCCGACAGGCACTCTTCCGTCTCCATCGCTGACGATGACAGGCCGGATCTTCATGGCCGCGCAGACTGCCTCCAGTGCCGACTGCCTCGGCTGCTGCATATGGTAAATCAGAAGCACAGGGCTCTCCATCCTGTTTCCTCCTTTATGAAAACAGATCTCTCCTTGATTGTGAGTCAGTTCAGAAGATTTCCAGCTGCATCTTTCTCAGGCGAGGAAACGCTTCAGCACATCCAGGACAGCGTCGTCCTCCATCCTTCCGATCACGTGCCTTGCAGCCCTCTTCACCTCGTCGCGGCCGCCCTCCACGCAGTAGCTCTCCCCTGCGCAGTTCAGCATCCCGACGTCATTGCCATTGTCGCCGAATGCCACCGTGTCCTCCCGGCTGAAGCCGAGCTGATGCTGGATCTGAGACAGGGCTGTCCCCTTGTCCACGCCCAGAGGCACACAGTCCACCCACCGTTCTCCGGCTGTCATGATGTGCGCCTGGCTGCCGAAGCGCTGTTTGAAGCGCTCTGCCATCGGTGCCGCATCCTTCTCGGTGTACATGGCGCACTTCAGAACGCCGCGGTCATGCAGCCCGTCCGCAGAAGGCTTTGCATTCTCATCGCGAAGCTGCCGAAGGTCATCAATCCGCTTCAGATTGACCCGGTACCCACCGCTGAGCCTCCTCTGAAACATCTCGCTGTCACTGTCCGTCCACATTGCGTCCGGCGTATCGGCACAGGTGAAAATCCCGTTTTTCTTCATTTCCGGAATGATTTCCTCATACAGCCTGTCCGGGAGCGGCCGCACGGCCATCGAGACCCCTCTGCAGGCGACATAGGTTCCGTTTCCGCACAGAAAGATTACATCCTCCCAGACCGGCTCCAGAAGCTTTCGCATGCTCGAGTAGTGGCGGCCGCTGGCGGCAACGAACACATGTCCTTCATCGTGAAGCCTCCGGATCACCTCGTAGTATTCCGGATTAAGCTGGAATGTTCCCTCCGGGAGCAAGGTCCCGTCAAGATCAGTCGCAATCAGTTTCCCCATGCTGTCTTTCTCCTTCCGCAGCACACCATTCATATTAAGCCCGTTTTTCGGAAATGCCGCCTGCCATTCTCTGCATCACCATCATCCACGTCCAAACGGACTCTTCCAGTCGTCCGGACGGCAGTAGGACTTTCCCTCCCGGTAATGCCGGACAATCTCGTGAAACTGTGCCCCGCAGCGTTCCACCTCGGAGAGCACTACATCCGCCTTTTCAGGATCGAGGTACCAGTTGTCCCTGGTAATCCCCCTCGTGGATACCGGACACACAAAGAACTGCGTCTCCGGAAACTGCTGCCCATAGTACATCAGGCAGCGTCTGGCATGCCAGTTCTGGCAGCACAGGATCGCCCTTTGCACCTTAATGTGGCGGCTTTCGCACACCTTTCTCGAAAAAATGGCATTCTCCCACGTAAAGGTAGCCTGCCTTTCTTCCAGGATGGCCTCTCCGGGAACCCCTTTCCGGATGAGAATCGTGCTGAGAAACTCCCATTCTGTCTGACAGTCCAGCGCGCAGGCTGTCTCTTCCGAACGTTCTCCGGACGACAGCATCAGCTCAAAATGTCCCTTCAGCCTGCTGTATTTCCCACTCGGACAGATCAGCGGCGCGTAGCCTTCCAGATAGAGCTGAGCTGCCCTCTCTGCTGCCTCCGGGTAGTTCCCGCCCGGGACAAAGATGATATCTGCCTTCTCAGGCTGATCCTCCTGGAAGATAAATGAAGTAATCCCGTCAAGGTACATCCTGAATGCTCTCGATGCCTCCTGATTCAGCACAGGTTTCCGGATCAACAGCGCTTCCCTGATTTTGCAGAAAGCCTGCACCAGAGATCCCTGCCTTATACGCAAAGACCCGGGACATAAGCTGTTCCGGGTCTGACGATTATGCCTTTCCCACTGCCGGCAGTCTGAAGGAAGACTTCAGCGGGACACTCCGGTTGAACACAAGATGATCCGATGTCGACAGCCTGCTGTCGACGCAGAAAAATCCTGTCCGCACAAACTGGAACGAATCCGGTGCCTTCGCGTCCTTCAGCGCAGGCTCCACATAGCAGTTCTTCAGGATGGTCAGGGAGTGCGGGTTCAGGTTCAGCTCCCCCGTCTCCTTGTCGTAGACACCTTTCTCTTCATCGACAAGATTCTCAAACAGACGGACCTCACAGGGCAGCGCCGTCGAGGCATTCACCCAGTGGATCGTCCCTCTGACCTTGCGGCCATCCGGCGCATTGCCGCCCCTTGTAGCCGGGTCGTACGTGCAGTGAACAGCCCTGATCTGACCGTTTTCATCCTTCTCGACACCGGTACACGTGACAAAGTACGCGTGCATCAGGCGGACTTCATTGCCTGGATACAGCCTTCTGTACCCCTTGACCGGTATCTCCATGAAGTCGTCCCGGTTGATGTACAGCTCCCGCCCGAACGGAACCAGGCGCTTTCCAAGTTCCGGATTCTCGAGGTTGTTTTCAACCTCAAGCTCCTCCGTCTGTCCCTCCGGATAGTTGTCGATGACGAGTCTGACCGGATCCAGGACCGCCATGACACGCGGCTTCTTCAGCTTCAGGTCTTCCCTGAGACAGTATTCAAGCATAGCGTAGTCCGAGCAGGAGTTTGCCTTCGACACACCGGAAAGCTCCACAAACATCTGGATGGACTGCGGCGTGAACCCTCTCCTTCTCAGTCCGGATATGGAAACCAGGCGCGGATCGTCCCAGCCGTCGACAACTCCATTTTCAACCAGCTTCTTAATGTAGCGCTTTCCCGTGACAATGTTCTCGAGGTACATCTTCGCGAACTCGATCTGCCTCGGCGGATGCGGGTACTCCAGCTCCCGGACCACCCAGTCATAGAGCGGCCTGTGATCCTCGAATTCCAGTGTGCAGATGGAGTGAGACACGCCCTCGATCGCATCCTCAATCGGATGCGCGAAGTCGTACATCGGGTATATGCACCAGCGGTCGCCCGTATTCTCATGCGCAATGTGTGCAATCCTGTAAATGACCGGATCCCGCATATTCATATTGGAGGAAGCCATGTCGATCTTTGCCCGAAGCACCTTCTCGCCGTCGGCGTACATGCCGTTCTTCATGTTCTCGAAAAGCTCGAGATTCTCCTCCACGCTGCGGTTCCGGTAAGGACTCTCCTTGCCCGGCTCCGTCAGCGTCCCGCGGTACTCGCGGATCTGCTCGGCGGAGAGATCGCACACAAAGGCTTTGCCTTTCCTGATCAGCTTGACGGCAGCCTCATACATCTGCTCGAAATAATTGGAGGCGAAAAAACAGCGGTCGCCGTAGTCAGCGCCCAGCCACTTGACATCCTGCTTGATCGCTTCCACGAACTCGCTCTTTTCCTTCGTCGGGTTCGTGTCATCAAAGCGGAGATTGAACTTTCCATGATATTTCTTCGCGAGCCCATAGTTCAGAAGGATCGACTTTGCGTGACCGATATGGAGATAGCCGTTCGGCTCAGGCGGAAACCGGGTACATACCTCGGTTGTGCGCCCGTCTGCGATATCCTTGTCGATAATTTCCTCGATGAAATTCCTGCTTTCCTTCGTCTCCCTGACTTCCTCGCTCATCTTCTCCTCCATACCCCGGCAACCATGCGCCGTCTCATCCATCCGGTTCTCCGGATACAGGCTGCTTCTGTCTCCGGGTCAGGCAGCCAACGGTCTGTTGTCTTTCAGTTCAGGCTGAACAGCTTCCTTGCAATCTTGTAGCCCCGGACTGTTGTCTTGCGTCCAAGCTGCGTCGGCAGGTTCATGCAGACACCAAGGAAGGACATCCGCAGCCTGTAGTACAGCTTGTAGTCAGCGTGCTTCAAATACGCCCAGAGTTCGCCCTTCTTCTTCAGATCCTCGCTTGTGCCGCCGACCAGAAGAAAAACTGACGAGACTGTCATGATCTTATTCAGGTAGATCATCATGTACTTGCGGACATTCTTATCCAGTCCTGAAAAATTCTGTCTTGTGAATATATCGATCATCAGCTTGTTGACACGCAGCTGCTGGTCAATCCGGCTCAGCATGACCTTCTCATTGACGGACTGATCCTCCCGCCCGATAAAGTAATGGTAAAGATTCAGGTCCATATAGTAGAACTTCTCGCAGTACGGCAGCGGCTGGTACGCGTAGATATTGTCCACATAAAAGGTATGAAGCGGCAGCCTGAGTCCCGACTTTACCAGAATGTCATGCCGGTAGGTAATATTGTGCATCAGGATATACTGGGTCTGCTTCATATGCCCCATGTCATCCCAGCTGATGATCCGGTTTGCCGGAAATGCATGGTGGAAATTCATGACATGCTTTCCGAAGACACCTGCCCCGACCTTGTCATAGACAAAGTTCGTCAGCATCATATCGACCGGCGTACCCTTCTTCTCAAGGGTCTTCAGCCGCGCGATCACCTTCAGAAGCACTCTGGAATCCACCCAGTCGTCCGAGTCAACCACGCGGAAATAAGTCCCGGACGCATGCTCGATACCGGTATTGACAGCCCCGCCATGTCCCTTGTTTTCCTGATGAATGGCCCTCACAATTCCCGGATACTGCGCCTCATACCGCTGCGCGATCTCCAGTGTATTGTCCTTCGTCGATCCATCATCAATCACCAGAATCTCAATATCATCCTTGCCCGGCAGAAGCGATCGGATACACTTCTCCATGTAGGCTGCCGAATTGTAGCAGGGAATTGCCACTGTCAAGATCTTTCCCATATTTAATATTCCTCGGTCATCTGCTTCCGTGACTGCCTTCATATCCGGCTTCCGGAACCGCAGATTCTTTCCGCTCCCTCTGGAGCATTGCCTTCGGCCTGATTCCCGCAGCCTTCAGATACGCGGAAAAAGCCGCCGGTATGGCATACTGTGTCTCGGCCTGCTGCACACTGGCCAGTGCCCAGGCGCCTGAAACGGATAAGCCCATTCTGTCTGCAGCAGTCTCCGCCGCAGCAGCGGCCTGCCCGGCGGGCTCCATCCCGCAAGTCTTCAAATCTTCGAGCGTCTCAGCCAGCACCTGCCAGCCTGTCATCTCCCACTCAATGTGTGTGAAGACATGCCGTGCATGCGGAAGCGGTCTGATTCGAAGAGGGGACAGGCCAAGTTTTTCAGCATACGACAGCGCTTCCTCCCGGGTGAGCGTGCCTTCTTCATTCGGCAGCTCCCACATTCCGGCCAGAAGCCCCTTCCCGCTCCTCTTCCGGAGGGCAATCCGTCCGCCATCCGTGAGCAGAAGCACCGTCCGTTTTTCCACCCTGCGCGGCCGCTTTGTCTTTCGAACCGGATAAAGCAGCTCTCCCTCATGAAGGTGTGCAAGACAGAACACTGAGAGCGGACATCGGCTGCAGGCGGGCGCGCCGCCCGGCACGCAGACGGTTGCGCCAATCTCCATCATCGCCTGGTTGAAGGTTCCGGGAAAAGATCCCTTCTCCGGACAGCTCTCCTGATACTGCCGCATAACCGCTGTCCAGATTTTCTCCCAGCGCTTCTTCACCTTCGGCTCGTCGATGCAGCCTGAATCCTCCAGAAGCCTCGTGGAAACTCTGAGCACATTGCCATCCACAGCTGCCTCACATCTGCCGTATGCGATGGATGAAATTGCGGAGGCAGTGTAGCTGCCGATTCCGGGGAGCTTCAGAAGCTCCTCCTTTGTATCCGGCATGCAGCCGCCGTACACCTCCATCACCACTTTTGCAGCCTTCTGAAGGTTTCTCGCCCGGCTGTAATACCCGATTCCCTCCCAGAGTTTCATGAGCTTCTCCGGCGGGCAGCAGGCAAGATCCCCGACCGACGGAAGTTCCTTCAGGAACCGCCGGTAGTAGGGAATAACGGTCTCCACCCGCGTCTGCTGAAGCATAACCTCCGAAATCCAGACATAATAAGGCAGCGGATGCACCCGCCATGGAAGATCCCTTCTGTGACCCGGGTACCACTCCAACAGCGCCGGAACAATCCGCTGCAGGTATGCAGTTTCAGTTATTCTATCAGAATTCATATCCACATTCAAGACGGCTGCATCCGCCGGACAGTGTCGCCCTTCACCAGCTCACCGTCGACCGATATCTTCTCGATCAGAGCAACCTTCGGATTCTCAATCAGAGAAATGAGCTTCTCCGCCGCGATTTTGCCGACGGTCGCCGTA
>Ga0256405_10004884_pt1 | contig 24215 bp, 22 predicted proteins | sample RumenRJG_02DNA_FD_189096 | JGI IMG/M metagenome (GOLD analysis project Ga0256405, IMG submission 189096) | Bovine rumen microbial communities from Lethbridge, Alberta, Canada - RJG_02 | ecosystem: Host-associated > Mammals > Digestive system > Stomach > Rumen | place: Canada: Alberta... | reverse complement strand
TGGTAAACAAATCTGGCAGAAAAAATTATAGATGGCCTGATAATTAAGTTAGAGGTGGTAAACTATTTGGTTAACGATGGTAAAGTAATTTGGTTAAAACTGGCCTACTAAATCACATTACGTCCACAGAAGCATGGAAAAAACGATTTTCTATACCAATAGTAGTCTTTCCTTCTTATCGAGAAATGAAATGGGAGGGCAACAACGATGGGAAGAGGTAAAGGAGGTTATACCGCAATCCAGACTAATTACAAAGATTCCGGTGGAAGAAAGGTAACAGATCAGGGTAGTATTTTTGTCGCAGAACGTTATATTGATATGGGATACGAAGTCATTTTTCGTCAGAGACACGATGAAATCGATAAAAAAACCTTTGATCTAACAATAAAAACAAGTGATGATAAAGATTTTGTAAAAGATATTGAAGTCAAAAAGACAACCACTACAAAGTCCAGTCAACTAGCCAAAAATATAATTGAAGCCTTCGACCAAGTTGGGAAAAACGGTACAGTAGCCATATATTTACCCAACAGGGACAAGAATTCCAAGGAGGTTATCAACTACTTGAACGCGGGATATCAAGAGGCAAAACGAAAAATATCTTTCACCGGTGAAGTGGAAGTTTGGTTTGATGACAAAAGTAAAATTGTAATGAAATAGGAGCATATTATGGCTAGATTAGGATGCCATTGTGGAGCAGACATGACTAACACGGAAGGTCCATCGCCACATAGGTTGAACGTGTTTTTTAAATCAGAGGTTGACAAGGCACTATCATACAATCCTGATATTCCCTTATGGGATTTTTATACAGGGTGGGATGAATTAGCTGAGTGTAGGAATTCATTTCAAAACCGTTCTGAACCAGTTGAATATTGGTACTGTACTGAATGTAAACGCATTTATGAAGTACAGGCCGTTTCATGTGGAAGAATATTACGGAGCTTCAAATATGTTTCTGAACCAACGGAGAAATGTAATCTGGATGGTTTTGAGGAATTATTTATTCTTTGGGATAAAGAAATGGATGATTTTCTTGATTTGGGGAATGATTATCGGCTTAAGGATTATATTTCTCAATTGAAATTGAGGCATTATATATCTTCTGATCAAAAAGCAATATATGGTCTAGATGTTCCAACAAATAAATTAATTTGTAAATACATTCTAGAATAATTTTGCGTAGAGGATGGATGATATTTACTTCTAGCACCATTGATTAGGATTTGAAAAAATCAGCAGAATCCGCACCAAAGGAAACCGAGAATCGCAGAACCGGCTATGGCGAGAAGACCATTCAAGGTTCCTTTGGTGAAACCTTAATATCCGTTCCCAGAGACAGAGATTTTCAGAAATGACGTTACATGTCATGATATACGTGCCATAAATATGGTATAACGTCATTGAGTTTTTATACGGAACTGCCGGGTGGGGGATGCGGACATCTCATGTCCGACGTTTGACGGTTGCTTTCAAATGAATAAACGGATTTTAAGGTTTTTGGGTTGAAGCTGTGTGAAACAGCAGTAAATGGTTGGCAAACTGAGTTTATCTGAGTATCATACGTCTGAAGGGGCATAAAGTATCTCTATTTGTTTTAGTTTGGTCACTTAATACTAGAATACTTTTGCCCCTTCTTCAATATCTACATTCCCAATAATTCCGTGATGAACCCTTACTGTTAATCGAATTTCTGATTGGGATGTAGTCTTCTACAGTTCATAAGCGGTCTGTTCGGCAATGAACTTGACGATACTGTCGGTTCCTGTATTTTCCAGGGCAGGATCCAGATCCTTCACGTACTCCGCACTTTCCGGTGAAGCCTTAACCGTAAGGACAATGATGCCTGATTCCGTCAGAGACCTTAACACTTCGCGGGAGACCTCAGCGCCGGTATTACGGTAATAGTATACCAGTCGTCCCTGCTGCAGGAGCTTCTGTTCAACTTCTCCGGCAAGTCTGCCGAGAGTTTCCTGGTCGGCGGTGCTGCCGAGACCTCCGAAGTTGAAGACGCCTGATTTCTGCCTCAGAAGGTGCAGGCGGATATTCTGCGGAGTGTATTCCCGTTTGCCGTCACTGTCATGTATCGCATTTACGATACCGCAGGCAGCAGTCATGTTGCTAACGCGGTCGATGAGAATGAATTCACCGAGTGTCCTGTGTCTGTTGAATTCACTCACCGCAACTGAGTCAATGAATGAAATGCGGCATACAGCGATTTCATTTTTAGAAAGCTCACTGGTTGCGACGTGCTCACCGGTGTTGACGTCAACGGTATACTCTATGGATTTAACCTGAGCGTAAATCTGGCTGGTGCCGAGTTTAATCAGATAGTCTTTGTGGATGCTGAATTTCTCATCATCGGTCCACAGTATGGTACCAGTGATTTCCCTTGCCACTTTAATGGAATCATCCTGTGTGGCACGGGTAAACACTGAACCTCGGGAGACGTCAACCTCACGGTCAAGAGACACGGTTACCGGCATGCCGCGACTTGCCTGCTCCACTTCATTAAATCCTGAGAATATCTGTTTTACCCTGGCGGTTTCACCGGTAGGAAGAACTGTCAGTTCGTCGCCCACGTGAAGTTCACCTGATTCAATTTGTCCCTGGAAACCTCTGAAAAACTGGTTGGGACGGCACACTCTCTGAACCGGCAGGTAGAAGCCGGTTTCTTCATTATCCCCGGATGTATCGGTGTCTTCAAGATATTCGATAAGAGATTTTCCGTCATACCACGGGGTATTAGGAGAGCGGCTGATGACATTGTCGCCTGACTTTGCGGAAAGCGGAATCAGGGTGTATTCCTGAAGGGAGAGTTCATCCCTGAGTCTGGCAATATCGGAGGAAATGTCGTTGAATCTCTTTTCATCAAAGCCGATTAGATCCATCTTGTTAACCGCAAAAACAAAGTGTCGGATACCCATCAGGGCACAGATTCTGGCATGACGTCTGGTCTGAATCAGTACTCCCTTTGACGCATCGATGAGAATGATTGCAAGATCCGCAAAGGATGCACCGACCGCCATGTTGCGGGTATATTCCTCGTGCCCCGGGGTATCGGCCACGATGAAGCTTCTTTTTTTGGTGGAAAAATAACGGTAGGCCACATCAATGGTTATGCCCTGTTCACGCTCTGCCAGCAGACCGTCAAGCAGCAGGGAGTAATCCAGTTCACCGTCGCATGAACCGTTAAGGGATTCGGTCTTCAGCGATTCAATCTGGTCACTGTAAAGAAGTTTTGAGTTGTACAGAATATTACCGATAAGGGTTGATTTGCCGTCATCAACACTGCCGCAGGTAATGAATTTCAGCAGTGGTCTTTCATATCTCGTTAATTCAGTCATTTTAGAAATATCCCTCTCTTTTTCTCTTTTCCATGCTGCCCTGAGCTTCGTGGTCTATTACACGGCTGCTTCTTTCGGATACCTTGGCTTCGTTTGTTTCCCGGATGATTTCATCCAGAGTCGTGGCATCCGATTCCATGGCTCCGGTAAGAGGATAGCAGCCGAGAGTACGGAATCTTACCCTGCGGTATTCAATCTGTTCTCCCGGACGCAGCTTGAGCCGATCGTCGTCAACCATTATCAGGTTGCCGTCTCTTTCTATCACAGGTCTGGTATCGGCAAAATATAGCGGAACGATGTCGATTTTTTCCCTTTTGATGTACTGCCAGATGTCGCTTTCGGTCCAGTTTGAGATAGGGAATACTCTGATGCTTTCTCCCTTTTCGATCTTGGTGTTGTACAGCTTCCACATTTCAGGTCGTTGGTTTTTTGGATTCCAGGCGTTGTCCCTGTTGCGGAAGGAGAAGATTCTTTCCTTGGCACGGGACTTTTCCTCGTCGCGTCTTGCACCGCCGAAAGCAGCGGTAAAACCGTATTTTGCCAGAGCCTGCTTTAAGGCCTGAGTCTTCATGATGTCGGTGTATGCTGAGCCGTGGTCAAACGGATTTATGCCCCTGTCCACACCGTCCTGATTGGTGTAGACCAGAAGCTGAATGCCGTTCCTGACTGCGGTTTCATCTCTGAACCTGATCATTTCCCTGAACTTCCATGTTGTGTCCACATGCAGAAAGGGGAAAGGCGGTTTTTCAGGATAGAAGGCTTTTAATGCAAGGTGCATTAAAACGGAACTATCCTTTCCGATTGAATAGAGCATGACGGGCTTTTCGCATTCTGCCGCCACTTCTCTGATGATATATATTGCTTCGGCTTCAAGTTTGTCCAGATGGGCCAGGTCTTGCATTTTAGCACTCCTTATAATTTAGCCTGATACGGTATCTGTATTTATTTTTTTGTTTTTAAGCCGTTTTTGAATACGTTTGACGGCTTCTCTGCTGTATTCGTCTGCGGATGAAGTACCGTCTTCATTCGCAGACATCAATCAGTACTGATTGGCGTTTTTCGGATCCACGGCAATGATCTTCTTTTCGCCTGTCGGCAGGGTGATCTCCCATTCATTGAGTCCGTCTGACTTTTTAAATGTCATGACGGCACCATGTCCGCCTATGTCTGCTCCTAGAAAAAACTGCAGTGCCTGAAAACGGCATTCCTTAATGCATGAGCAACAGCCCCAGCAGTCACGGGAACAGCGGATGCTGCTTTTTTTGCCGTCCTTTTCCCCGATGAGCTGCAGAAGGTTGCCGGGACATACCCTGGTGCATGCTCCGCAGCCCGTACATTTGCTTTTATCAATTCTGATGCTCATATTTTTCTCCTGCATGTATCAGTGGACGGAGGATGATGCGGAATTTCCCGTTTTCATAGCGGGAATTCACGTACTTTTCAAATTTTTCATCCTTATCGGGGAAATCCGCGTTTTCCTGAAATGAATGCCATCTGGTTTCCTTTCTGGCCTCAAGATGGGCGATAAGGGCCTGACATACGGTAAGTCTTTCCTTTATCTCGTAGATCTGCATCAGATCGTAGGTAGATGAGGCTTTAAGGTTTTCTGAAAGAGGGATGAGTTCGGAAATCTTTTTAGAGGCAATTTTCAGTCCCGCAAGGGAATATCTGTATCCCGTACTGATGCCTCCGGCGTACTGATCCATAATCTTCTGCATCGCTTCCTCTATCTCATCTGCTGAAAAAGCAGGGGTGCTCAGGGAAAGATGCTTTTCGTAGCCGGCAATAACCGCATCAGCCTCTTTAACTGGGAATTCTGCCGGAGCAGATCCGTTATCTGCCTTCAGTGAATTCAGATAGGCATTAATGCTGCAGGCGGCGATTTTGGCTTCGGCAAGTGCTCCGGTTACGTATTTCTGCGGAGCTCCGCCGGCTACGTCACCCGCGGCATACAGACCCGCAATCGAAGTCCTGCGGCTGTCGTCGATCCAGTAGCCGCTTGCGGTATGACCGCCGACGATATAAGGTTCCGTACCTTCGATTTCAACGTTTTCGTGAGCAGGTCCGGTGCCGTTTTCCACCCATTTGAGCGTCTGGGAAGGAGCCATGTTCAGGTAGGCGCGGTAGAGGTCGTTTTCGGCTTTCCCGTCAATTCCTTCGGTTTTCAGAAAACACGGTCCGTTTCCAAGAGCATTTTCCGTTACGGTGCCCCAGAGACGTTCGGAGGTTTTCAGACCGTATTTCTGTTCGTAGATTTCATTTCTGGAATTAAGCTGTTTTGCACCGACGCCCTGGGCGATGGTTCCGGTAGGGGCGATGGTATCCTTGCAGCGCAGGGCAATGAAGCGCATCTCGAAGGTGGTCATCTCGGCTCCGGCCCTTATTCCCATGGCATATCCCGCACCGGTATTGAACGGCGGATACCACATTTTGTGCCTTGAGAATCCTGGATTGTTCGGACGATACAGGCCGGAAGCACCGCCGGTGGCGATGAGTACGGCTTTTGAGCTGAATTTGCAGGCCTTCTGCGAAAGCACGTTAAAACCTACGGCTCCTCTAACCGTACGTCCGTTTTCGGAATCGGTCCACAGCAGATCGGTGATGTTTACGTTGTTTATTATTCTGACATTCTTTCCGCCAGCCGCCCTGGCGAGAATGGGTTTGATGTTTTCACCGTTGATTTTAATGTTGCGCCAGCCGCGGGAAACGTATTCGCCGTCTTCATCCTTGAGAATAACCAGTCCCAGAGATTCAAGATCGTGAGTTACGCCGTTAAGCTCCCTGGACATGGAGAGGAGAAGATCCTCCCTCACAATCCCCTCTGCATCTGCGGCTGCGTAGGCAACATAATCCTCCGGCACGTGACCTTCAGTAATGTAGGCGTTAAGGGCGTTCACCCCGGCGGCCAGACATCCGGATCTTTTGATGTTGGCTTTTTCCGCTATGGTGATTCTGATGTCAGGATTAAGTCCGGAGAGGATGTGTGCCGCATAGCATCCGGCAGTGCCTCCTCCGACAATCAGAAGATCGGTTTCAATTATTTCTTCTTTGAGGATCATTATTACTTACCTGTGAGCATTAGATTACGTATGTTGATTCGGCGGCGGTAAGACTGTCATTCAGTACCGTAACGGCTTTATCACCGTCAAGGAGATAGAGGCTTCTTATGAATATTCTGACCTCTTCTCCGGGAACGATTCGTTCCTGAGTGATTGGACGGTTTACGGTCAGAAGCTGATCGTGGACTCTTACTTTCAGTTCAAAGTCTCCGCCCCTGAAGAATGACTTTTCCACGATTCCGGTTTCAGAGGTTATATTGTAGCGGAACGGTTCGTTAAGCTTTGTTACGCTGATGAATTCCGGACGGAGCACGGCGGTGGACCTGCTTTCCCTTATTTTTGAGAAACCGTTGAAAATTCCGGGGTTGTCTATAATCGTCGGCTGTCCGATGAACTTGGTAACAAAGGATGATTCAGGATTGCTGTAGATTTCGATAGGTGAGCCTGAACGTTCCACATGACCGTGGTTGGTAATGATGATCTGATCGGCTACTTCAATGGCTTCACTCTGGTCATGGGTTACGAAGATGCTGGTAATACCCACGCGCTGAATGAGATCCTTGAGCCAGCTGCGGAGTTCCTGACGCACTTTGGCGTCAATGGCTGCGAACGGTTCGTCAAGGAGCAGGAGAGACGGTTCGGTTGCCAGGGCTCTGGCAAAGGCCACACGCTGTCTCTGACCGCCTGAAAGCTGGTTCGGATAACGTTTGTTGAGACCGGTAAGTCCGACGAGATCGATAAGACTGTTTACCTTTTCCTTTATTTCATCCTTCGGGGCCTTCTTGGTCCTGAGACCGAATGCGATATTGTCGAATACGGTCATGTAGCGGAAGAGGGCATAGCTCTGGAATACAAAACCGATGCCTCTCTTGTTGGCAGGAATGTTATTCACCAGTTTGCCGTTGATGTAGATTTCACCTGAATCGGCGGTTTCAAGACCAGCCAGAATTCTCAGAATGGTGGTCTTACCGCTGCCGCTCGGCCCCAGAAGTCCTACCAGACTGCCTTTTTCCACGGTGAAGCTTACATCGTCCGATGCCTTAAAGTCACCAAAGCTTTTATTGATATGGCGGAGTTCCACGTAAGGCTGTCCGGCAGAATCAGACGCCTGAAGTTTCTGTTCGATTTCAGTACCGGCTGCGGCACTGTCGGTTAGTTTGCTGTTTTTGATATCTGTCATGTGCTTCCTGATGTCAGACCGTGAACTAAGTGAACTGGCTCGTCATTGTAGTTCTTCTGAATTCACGTCTGACTTCAGCCTCCCGTTATTCCTGAAAATCTGTTTGGTTGTTTCTGATAATCCGTTTACTTTAAAAATTTGTTTTTGCTGCGGTGTTCCAGAAGATTTCTGGCAATCAGAATCAGTATCGCCATTACCACCAGTATTGATGAAACCGCAAATGCCCCCGTAAAGTCGTATCCCTGATACAGGATTTCTATGTAAAGGGGCATGGTGTTTGTTTTGCCTCTCAGATGTCCTGAGAGAACTGATACCGCACCGAATTCACCCATGGCCCTGGCGGAGCAGAGAACCACACCGTACATGAAGGCCCACTTGATGTGAGGGAAGGTAATCTGCCTGAAAATCTGAAACGCTCCGGCTCCCATGAGTGCCGCCGCTTCCTCTTCATCCTTACCCTGTGCGTTGAGTACGGGAATGATTTCCCTGGAGATGAACGGGAAGGTTACAAAAACGGTGGCCAGCACGATGCCGGGAACGGCGAAGATTATCTTTATTCCCCATTCATTGAGATAAGGGTAGAGAAAGCTCTGTCTGCCGAAAGTCAGCACGAATATGAGACCGGCTATGATTGGAGATACCGTAAGCGGCAGATCTATCAGAGTAGACAGAAACTTTTTGCCCCTGAAGGAGAATTTGGTAAGCGCCCATGCGGTATAAAGTCCGAATACGATGTTCACTGCCACGGCCATCAGGGTAACAATCAGCGTCAGGTAGATGGAATGGAGTGCGTATTTGTCCGTTACCGCCTCAATAAAGGTCTCAAGGCCCGGACGGAGGGCGGTATAGATAACGTAGATCAGCGGCAGAACCAGCATCACGGTCAGAAAAACCGTGGTTATGCCAATAAGCACCGCTTTAACTATTTTCGGATCTTCTCTGTTCATGATGTTTACTCCAAACTTATCTGATACCGCTGATTATGGCTGAAGCCCGGCTCTGGAATACGGCATTTATAAAGAGAATTACGAATGCCATGACAAGCATGGTAAGAGCTACGGAGGTGGCGGCAGGATAATCAAATTCCTGAAGCTCTCCCATGATCATTAAAGGCGCAATTTCAGTTTCATAAGGCTTGTTGCCGGCGATGAATACTACGCTGCCGTACTCGCCGAGACATCGGGCGAAGGCCATGGTGAATCCCGCAATGAGTGCCGGTCTGATTTCAGGAAGAACCACCCTGTAGAAGGTTTCAAAACGGCCGGCTCCCATGATGAATGCGGCTTCTTCATATTCATTCTCCACCTGTTCCAGTACCGGCTGAATGCTGCGGACCACGAAAGGAATGCCGATGAATACCATGGCTACGGTGATGCCGATGTTCGTATAGGCTATATCGATACCGAATTTTGCGAATAATGCCCCCACCGGACCTTCAGATACGGTAAGGTGAGCCAGTGAAATACCGGCTACGGCCGTAGGCAGGGCGAATGGCAGTTCAATCATGCCGTCAAGAATTCTTTTTCCCGGAAATTTGTAGCGTACCAGCACCCATGCCATGATAAGTCCCATTACGGCATTGATTACAGAAGCGGTGAACGAGGTTACAAGACTTACCTTATAGCTGGCGATAACCCTCGGTCTGGTGACGATTTCCCAGAAATCCGAAATGCTGAGCTGAGAAGAAAACACAATCAGAGAGCACAGGGGAATAATCACTATCAGACTGAGAATGGAGACGCTGATTCCGAAGGAAATACCGAATCCTGGAATAACGCCTTTTGTATTTTTTGACATTAGTCCCTCCCGGGGATATTGAGCAGTTAGCTGAACCGAAGCTCCGGCGCAAACCTGATACATCATTCCGTGTTTTTTTTATTTTTTTAGCTGTTCCGTATCGTGAATGCTCTGAAAAACCGCTGATAAGGATCTTCAGAAGTGAATCAGCAGGATGCTGATTCACTTCACTGACAGCAGATATTTACGTGTATCCGGAGTTACGCTGCAGAATTATTTTTTCTCATAGATGGAATCGAAGAGGGCACCGTTGGCAAAGTGCTTTTCAATGGCTTTCTTCCAGCCGCCGAAATGGGCAATGTTGGTAAGTTTAACGTTGGTGATAATCCACTTGCCGTCTTCCGGAATCTGCTTAATGACGTTGGAATCGGATGCTGAGGTGTATTCCTTAAGAATCTTTTCGTTTGACGGACGGTAGTACCACTTGGCTTCAACACGCTGTGCGTCATCTGAGTAGAGATAGTCAAGATAATCCTTCGCAACCTGTCTGGTTCCGCGCTGATCCACTACTTCATCAACGATGGCAACGGTAGGCTGGCACAGAATGGACTTTGAAGGTACCACGATTTCATACTGACCTGGGTATTCGGCAATGGAAAGGAAAGCTTCGTTTTCCCATGAAATCAGCACGTCACCCTGTTTGTTTTCCACGAAGCTGGTGGTTGAACCGCGGGCACCTGAATCAAGAACGACCACGTTGCTGTAAAGCTTTCTTATGCTTTCGATAATCTGCTGTTCGCTCTGACCTGCATCTTCAAAGAATGACCAGGCTGCGAGGTAGTTCCAGCGGGCACCGCCTGAAGTCTTCGGATTCGGAGTCACAACCTTGACGTCATCGCGGACAAGGTCGTCCCAGTCTTTGATGTTCTTAGGATTGTTGCTGCGAACCAGAAATACGATGGTTGAAGTGTAAGGGGAGCTGTCAAGAGGAAAGTCCTTAACGTAATCCTTCTTGATGAGGCCTGCTTTCTGTATGGCGTCAACGTCACCTTCAAGAGCCAGAGTGACCACGTCTGCTTCAAGACCGTTTGCCACTTCAAGAGCCTGTTTGCCTGAACCGCCGTGTGACTGGGTCACGTTAACGGTTACGCCTTTGGCTTTCTTGTAGTAGTCGGTGAATACCTGATTGTATGCCTTATAGAGTTCTCTGGTTGGGTCGTATGACACGTTGGTGATTTCCACTTCATCATCCGCAAATGCTGCTGAACCGGCAAGAGAAATGACGCCTGAGACGGCTAATGCAAGAGCGCTTGAAAAAAATTTTGAACTTAAACGTCTGGTGATGATACTCATAATGATATCTCCTGATTGTCTGTTGTTTTGTGTTTATTTGTTTAGCTTATCGATGCCGTTGATTACGGCCTCATTATTTATAATAAATACATAACCTATATGTTTAGTATGTAATGTGAATTCTATACTTGGCTCACATTTTTGTCAACAGCTTAATTTGCATAAAATCTTTGAAAAGCGGGATTATACGCCCGTGTATGCGATGTTTTTTAATGTGAGACTTTGGGGCTATTTTTCATAAAATCTTGCGTATCAACAGGTAGCATGTTTGTAGGGAATTGATGAAATTTAAGCAAAAAAATTTTTGAAAATTACGCATAAATTACGGGGCACGGCTTATTCTGCCTGAAAAAACATGACTGCATTCTGCCGCACCGTAAAAAAAATCCCGGAAAGCAGTATGGTTCCGGGATTCTGAAGATTTAGTTTTCCTGATAGGCTTCAATGAGTCTGCAGGTTCTGTCGATGTCTTCGTCGGAATGAGCGGCGGAGATGAACCAGGCCTCATACTGGGACGGCGCAAGATATATTCCGTTGTCGAGCATGTAGCTGAAAAACCTGCTGAATCTTTCGGTATCGGAGGTGGTTGCGCTCTCATAGTCGGTTACCCTGCGGGACGTAAAGAAAACGCTGAGAAGCGATCCGGTGCGGTTTACAGATGCGCTTTCACCGAAGCGCTTCTTAAGAGCCTCCTCAATTTTTGTGCCTTTTTCCTCAAGTTCGGCATAGATATTCCGGTTGTCCCTTAGCCATGACAGGGTGGCTATGCCGGCTGCGGTTGCCACCGGATTGCCCGCAAGTGTCCCTGCCTGATATACCTTTCCTGAAGGTGATACCATTTCCATGATTTCCCTTCTGCCGCCGTATGCTCCTATCGGCATGCCGCCGCCGATGATTTTACCGAGCGTCACCAGATCCGGGATGACTCCATAGCGCTCGGAGGCTCCTCCGGGAGCTATTCTGAATCCCGTTATCACCTCGTCAAAAATCAGCAGGGCACCGTATTCTGAGGTGATGTCCCTCAGAAACTGCAGAAATCCCGGAGCCGGTGGCACCACACCCATATTGGCTGCCACGGGTTCCACTATTACCGTGGCTATTTCGTTTCCTGCCGCCTCAAACAGGTTTTTAACCGATTCGATGCTGTTGTAGTCGGCAATCATGGTGTCGGCGACCACGGCGGCCGGAACACCGATGCTGTCCGGAACTCCCGTGGTGATTCCGCCGGAACCTGCCTTAACCAGCATGGCATCACTGTGGCCGTGGTAACAGCCCCTGAATTTGATGATCCTGTTTTTACCGGTATAGCCCCTTGCAAGCCTTATGGCGCTCATTACCGCTTCGGTTCCCGAATTGACAAGGCGCAGGGATTCAATGTGCGGCATAATGGCGTTTACCAGTCTGGCAAGCTTCAGTTCCTTTTCAGTCGGAGCCCCGAAGCTTAGTCCGTTCTCAACGGCGTCACGTACCGCCTTAAGTACTGATTCATGGGCATGTCCCATAATGGCCGGTCCCCATGAACATACGTAGTCAATGTATTCATTGCCGTCGACGTCATGGATTTTTGAACCTTTGGCCTTCTCTATGAATCTCGGAATGCGGTTTACGCTGCGGTAGGCCCGCACCGGACTGTTTACTCCGCCGGGAATGAATTCCGCCGAGGCCCTGAAGAGAGCTGATGATTTTTCTTCATGCATATCTTTATTCCGGTTAATTGTCTGTCTCGTTAAGCCATTCCGCCACATCCAGCGCATGGTAGGTGATGATGAGGTCGGCTCCGGCTCTTTTCATGGAAATGAGATTTTCCATCACTATTCTTTTCTCGTCAATGTAGCCGGCCTGAGCTGCCGCTTTAACCATTGAGTATTCGCCGCTTACGTTATAGGTTACCACCGGAAGAAGAAATCTCTCTCTTGCCTCTTTAACGAGATCCAGATAGGCGAGAGCCGGTTTTATCATGATGAAATCAGCCCCTTCCTCAATGTCTGAGGCAATTTCCCTGATTGCTTCACGGCCGTTTGCCGGATCCATCTGGTATGATTTTCTGTCTCCGAATTTCGGAGCGGAACCTGCTGCCTCCCTGAACGGTCCGTAGTAGGATGAGGCAAATTTGGCACTGTATGACATGATCATCACGTCCTTGAAGCCTTCGCGGTCAAGACTGTCACGGATAAAGCCGACGCGACCGTCCATCATGTCGCTCGGAGCCACTATGTGGGCTCCGGCCCTGGCGGCCGTTACGGCCATGGAGGCAAGATAAGGCAGGGTTTCGTCATTGAGTATTCTGTTGCCGCTGATAAGTCCGCAGTGTCCGTGAGAGGTGTATTCGCACAGGCATACGTCGGCAATGACCGTGATTTCCGGATAGTTCTGTCTGATGAAGCTTACGGCTCTGTAGACTATGGAATGATCTCCCGATGAGGAAGAACCGCATTCGTCCTTGGTGAGCGGAATGCCGAACAGCAGTACTGCCGGAATTTTCAGGTCTCTGACCCTGTCCATAATTTCAGAAAGCCTGTCCAGTGAGTACTGGAATATTCCCGGCATTGAGTTTACCGGGGTTCTGATGTTCTCTCCGTCAGCAACGAAAACGGGATAAATGAGATCATCGGTGTCCACACTGTTTTCGCGGACCATTTTTCTTATAACGGGATTCTGTCTCAGCCTTCTTAATCTGTTACGCATTTAACTGCACTCCGTGAGTGTTATTCATCTGAAGGACGGTTTTTTTTCCAGTCCTTTTTTAAGGTTTCAAGTATGCCGGATGCAGAAAATTTTTCTGCCGTAAGCACGGGTATTGTATTAAGTTTTTCGTCCCTGTCCACGATTTTTCTGATTTCCCCGGCGGTTACATTACCGATGGCAACAAGGGCCCCGGCAATCCTGACCTTTGAGAGATAAGGCCTGAAGTTGTGCACTCCGGATGAGCTGCCGAAAACCAGATAGTCAAGTGTCGGATTGTATTCCGGGGATTTGTCATCGGAAAGGTGGGCGGCAAGAGACAGGGAACCGTCATCCGCCTTTTCGTCGTATGTTTCGGTAATGTTCTGCATCAGCGGTCTGTATAACGGGTAGTCGGAAAATCCGATGCCTGCTTCGGTAAGACTGCGGTAAAGACATTTTGAGCCGATGGTTGAACGCAGGGCGGCAACCCTCACGTTCTCCGGATGATTTCCGCACTCTGACAGAATATGATCCCTGAGAACCGCAGCCAGGGCATCCACCGAGTATTCATTCGGAACCAGATCGGCAAAAAGTCCGTGTTTTCGGAGCTCGTTTTCGGTACCGGAACCCACGGCGGCGAATCTGCATCCGGCAAGCGATCTGATGTCTATGTCGTGAGACGTCAGTTCGTCAAAGAATACGGAAACACCGTTGGCACTGGTAAAAACCAGCCATTCATGACTGAGTATGTCCGCAAGCTCACCGTCGGAAAGTCCGATGGGGGATATGCTGAGGTTTGGCAGCGGAAGCACCCTGGCTCCGTTGTCCTTAAGCAGCTCCGTCATTCTGCCGGTAAAGGAGGTGGAACCGGTAATGCCCACGCGGCAACCGCTGAGACTGTTATAGTCGCAATTCATGTCAAGAGCTGCGGTTCCGCCTACCACAAATACCGAAGGCGGCACCGGAGCCTCTTTCTTCAGTATTCCGGCAACGGTCCGGAGAGTCGCGTTGATTCTTCTTTCGGTAACGTATGTACCCGAGCTGACTATGGCGCATGGCGTATCCGGATCCATTCCGTACTCCATAAGTCCTGCGGAAATTTCCGGAATCCTGCGATGGGACATCATGAAAATCAGCGTGCCTTCCATTTTTGCATAAAGATCCAGATTCCTGATTTTGCCCCCGTCCTTGGTGCTGCAGGTGATTACGTGAAAGCTGCGTGCCAGTCCGCGGTGGGTTACCGGGATGCCGGCCGATGACAGGGCGGCTATGGCAGAGGTTACGCCGGGGATGGTTTCGAAGTAAATTCCGTGCTCCCGCAGATACTGTATTTCTTCTCCGCCGCGTCCGAATACAAAGGGATCACCGCCTTTAAGGCGCACGACGATGTCATACTTTTCCGCCATTTTTCCTATTTCCCTGTTGATTTCCTCCTGCGGAAGACTGTGGTGGCCGGCTCTCTTGCCTACCGGAATGAGCAGGGCGTCGCTGCGGCACTGACACAGAAGATGATAGGAAATGAGATAGTCATAGAGAACTACGTCAGCCTTCTTCAGCAGGCTGAGACCTCGGCTGGTTACAAGGTCGCTGCTTCCCGGACCAGCACCGATGAGATATACCTTTCCGGTCATGTTCATTCCTCCGGTGTTGCGGTGAAAGAATGGGAGCCGAGAAGCCTGTCGATAAGCTCTTTGTATCTTTTAGGATCGCCGGTGACACTGTCCGAGAACAGTCTGCCGTTCCGGAACAGAAAGTACTTAACCGTGAGCGTTTCCTCTTCTTCCGTACGCAGAGCGGAACTGAAGGCATGGACTCCGGTGGCTTCATGACATCCGGCACCTGTTTTTCTGAGTACCAGTCTTTCGGCGTCAAGAGCGGTCTGTGTTCTGCGATGAACCAGTTTTTCAAGAGAGGTGAACAGCCTATGATCCTTTCGCACCTGCAGGGCGATTATTCCCTGACCTCCCGCCGGTATGAATGAATCAGGCGGAAGTTTTATGTAGTCAAAGCATTCCTCATGGTCAAGACCGAGTCTTTTTATTCCTGCCGCGGCGAGAATTATGGCGTCATATTCACCGCTTTTGAGTTTTTCCAGTCTGGTGGGTACGTTGCCGCGAAGAAGTCTGCATTCGGCTTTAGGATATATCTTTTTTATGAGAAATTCCCTGCGGGGACTTCCCGTGCCGATGATTTTCGGAATATCGCCGTTTCGGGTTTTCGGCATGATGAGAACATCAGCGGGATCCTCTCTCGGAATAACGGCCAGCAGTGCGGTTTCAGAATGTACTTCGGAAGGAAGATCCTTGGCACTGTGTACCGCCAGATCCACTTTCCCCGCGACCAGCGCCTCTTCAATTTCTCCGGAAAAAACTCCCCGCCCGCCGATGGAACTGAGGGACACGTTACCGAATATTTCTCCTTTTGTGGTGAAGGTTACCGGATGAAACGACAGGTCGGAATCTGCCGTAAGTTCCTGCTGCAGACGTCTGATTACCATTTCCGTCTGGATAAGGGCAAGTCTGCTGCCCCTGGTGCCGATTTTAATTTCCGTCACTTGAAAACACCTTCCGTTTCTTCTGCAAAGTGCTCAATAAGAGCGTTGTATTCCTGATTGTCAGCTGGCTTTTTCCCTTCGGCAAGAATTTTCTTTCTGAGATTTCCGATTTCCGTTAGTAATTCGCCCGCATGACGCGGCAGTCTGTCGTCAAGTATTCTTCTGACGGCTCCTGAGACTCCGGGAGCTTTTCCTGAAGAGGAGATTCCTATGACCAGATCGTCTCTTTTTACCAAGGCCGGAAAGTAGAAATCACAGTTTTCGGGACAGTCCACCACGTTTACGGGGATGCCTGATTCATGACATCTGCGGTAGATACCGGCATTCAGTTCTCCGTCGTCGGTCGCTGCTATCACCAGATCTGCATTCAGGAGATCGTCATATGAAAAGGATCGCCGTTTCAGGGTTATCCGATCTTCAAGCTTCTGAAAATCTCCGGTGAATACGGGCGAGACCACGGTAATGTTTCCGGTATATTCGGCAAGCTGCTGCGCTTTTCTGCAGGCGACATGTCCGCCGCCCGCAATTAGTATTCTGTATTTTTCGAGATTTATGAATATGGGAAAAAAAGGCATCTTACACCTCCGCATGCCGCTGTCCGGTGAAAGCCGGGCCGGTACGGCCGTTCAGTGCGGAGGCTTGAGAACCGTATCGGTTTTCCATAACGTACGCCGGGGCAATCCGTCCGGTTTTTCTTCTGCTGATTTTTTCCGATATGTAGTTATGTATTTCCATGGCGCCGGTTCTGATGTCGTCGGCAACCGCACCGGCTTTTATGGATCTCAGCCTGCGGTGCTTCTCGATGATTCCGGCAAAATATGAATAGTCCCGCAGGGTCAGTCCGGCGATTTTACCCAGATCCGGATCAATGTCGCGGGGCACGCACAGATCAATGAAGAGGTATGGTTTTCCGGACACCAGTTCCCGAAGGCATTCATTGTAGGTAACGGTATAATGCGGAGATGCGGTAACGCTTATCAGTACATCGGTTGACTTAAGATGTCCGTAGCGTTCGCCGTAGGCTATGGTATTTCCGTTTCCGCAGGTCTGTTCACCGGAATCCTGATGATTTCTTGATGTTACGGTTATTTCTCCGAAATTTCTGTTTTTCAGGGTTTTAAGGATGGTTGAACCTAACTGTCCCGTGGCTCCTATCAGCATGATGCGGGGTGATGTGATGCCATTTGCGGACATAAAGGAGGTTATTTCATTGCATACCAGGGTGCTGTAGGATACGGCGGTATTGCTGAATCCGGCTCTTACCCTGATTTTTTTGGCATAGTGCTGTGCCTGCTGAAACATCTGATTCAGGTAGAAATCGGTAAAGCCGGCATTGTGTGCGAGGGTGTAGGCTCTGTTCAGCTGGCCGAGAATTTCATTTTCACCGAGATTCAGGGAGTCGAGACTGGTGGCAACATTCAGAAGATGTTCAACGGCACTGATGCCGGAATAGTATCTTAAGTAACGGCGTATTTCGTGAATGTCCGTATGGGTGAAGCTGCAGAGTGCGGAATCCAGTCTGCTGAAGATGTTCTGAATTCTTTCATTCTTCTCGCTTTCACCGGTCAGGGATTCAGGTTCCCTGTCCGTGAAATATATTTCGGTCCTGTTGCAGGTCGACAGCACCACGGCACCGTCAATTTCATTTTCCCCGGTAATTTTTTTTACCAGTGCGGGAATATCTGCCGGAGCAACGGAAATCCTGCTGCGGATCCGTTCATCTGCCGTTCTGTATGAAATGCCGAAGCAGTATATGGGTAGGGTGTTCATAAATTTAAATTGGCTTTGGCTTCCGAAAAAAAACAGCCTGCTGACGTTCATTTCATGAACAGGGGAGTCCATGTCGTCAGCTGACTGCTTATTATACTATTATCTTGCTTTAACGGCATGTATATCAGCCATTGTATGCAGCCTCAATAACTTTTTTGAATTCATCGATGCCGAGTCTTTCCAGAGTCGTTCTGAAACGTTCACTCGGTTTGGCATGAGTTGCAAAGTAGTCAATGGTGGCATCGGCAACCCTGAACAGTGTTTCCTTGTCCCTGATAATCGGAAGCAGGTTTTCGCCGCGGAAGATTCTGTTGCCGAACAGTCCGCCGAAGGAAACGACGTAACCAGGTTCCCCGGTCCAGGCATCTGTCGGACAGGACTTCACGCATCTGCCGCAGTTGTTGCACAGAGATTCCTGCTTGGTGATTTTTTCCTCTTCACTGAAGGCGAGGGCGCCTTCACGGCAGACCTTGGTGCATACCTTGCAGTTGATGCATTTTTCCCTGTCAAAGGAGACAATCAGGCCACCCTTGACGCCGAAGTCGTTCTCTTCGGCCTTAAGACAGTTGTTTACGCAGCCGGTAACTCCGAACTTGAATTTATGAGGAAGCTCTCTGCCGAAATATCTTTCACTGAGTTCCCTGGCCAGAGTGGTTGTGTCGATACATCCGCTCGGACATACGGCATCACCCTGACAGGCCGTGACGGTTCTTACGCGCGGACCGCATACGCCAGGATGAACTCCTCCCCTGGCAAGTTTGTCTTTTACTTCCTCAATGTCATCCACGTAAATGAACGGAATTTCAATACCCTGACGGCTGGTCATGTGTACGTAACCGTGACCGTACTGCTCCGCCACTTCGGAGACCGTTCTTATGTTTTCGGCAGTAAGATTTCCTCCAACCACCTGCAGACGCAGGGAAAAGTATCCTTTCTGCTTCTGTCTCATGAATCCGCCTTTTTTAAGCAAGGCGTAGTTAACACCCTTGGCCATTTATTTTTCTCCTTATGCGTAGTTCCGGTAATGCGTGACAATCTCCGTTAAAAGGAATGAGCCCCTGCCGTCCGGTCAGTAATTCTGTTTAGATGCAGTTGTCATTGTTTTTGTTATTCGCGGCAGAGCAATGATTCTGCGGAAACGGTACATACGGCGCATGCGGATGACGCAGGATACATATGACGCATAAATAACGGCATAAAACAACCTGTGCGACCATGAAAACAGCTCCCCCCTTAAGGTTCGTAATGATGTCGGGGTATCATGGTGATTTGTTTCGGCAGCATGCACTGACTGCCGTGTCCGGTACTTTGTTTCCTGAGTACTTTCAGTTTCCGCTCAAGCTTTCTGCAGAAGTTTTATGAGGAATGAAGGTCGAATTCCTGCAGATTGTCGGTAAATACATACAAAACAGACTAGTTTAGTATATTTTAAGGTTGTTTATAATCTTTTGTCAACATGAAACATGTCATAAAACATCGACATACATTCCCTTGTTTTTGGAGGAAAGGCGGAGGTAGGATACGTTCCTGAAAATCGTATTACTCCGGGGGCAGTGTTATGCCAATCATGACGGTTCTGCCGTCAAGGTTGTTCCATACAGCATGAGGACGGGAGCCTTCAACCACAAAGGCTTCGTTTTCGTGAATGATTACCGTTTCGTCGTCATATTCCACTCTGGCCTAACCTGATGTAACGATAAACAGGTGTTATGAGGATGACTGTGCTTTTTGTCCAAGGAACCTATGGAATGGTGCGAGATGTGATGCGTTATGCTCAACAGGATAACGGCACATTGAATGTGGTGTTAAAAATGGTTAATCATTAGACAGAATACAGAAAATATTTCTTAGATAAATCTAAAAAATATATTTTTATCACAAAATTGAAATCAGATGTCTCCTTTTACTGTTCCAAAAAAAAAACAAATGTAAACTTAAACATAAGGATGATGTTTTTTTGGGGGAAGGTCTTTATGGGGGGGTTTGATTTTTTGTTTGGGGGAGATAAAGGTTGGAATTATTCGGATTTACAGTCTGAAAAAAGAGGGAGTATGAGGAACTGCTGAATCTGATGACTCAGGTGGATCCTCTTATGGCCAATGTCTATAAACTGAGGAAAGAGTATAGGTCAAACCTTGAGATTGCGGAAGAACTCGGGATAGACACCGATACAGTCACGCGCTATATAACAAGAGCTGAGGAATTCGTTAAGAGATGCTCTAGATGAGGTAGAGTGAGATTAGTAATTGTATTGGAGAACAAGGGCACGATATTGTTTGCAAACACTGTGGTTATAGAGAAACATTGAACAAAAGGTTTATTTTCGGGAATGTTGCTGAGTGGCTATTTGGGGATACAAAATATAGTGTTCTTAGGAATCATGGAGTTTTTGGGGAATCGTTTTGCACAGCTTATATATTAGTTAAATTCCAATACTTTTTTATATTCTGCGCTGAGAAGTTCCGCACATTATAAGTACGATAAAAGAGACAGGTGACTGCTGTGTCTTCGCCTGTCTTTTCGTTTAGGTCTGAAATACCTGTGAGAGCAAAGGAAGGAGATATATCATGCCATTACCATTTCTTGTATGGGGAGCTATTGCAGCAGTCGGAGCAATTGGCGGAGTCAAAACTGTTAAAGCCGTGAAAGATAACAGGAAAGCTTCATATTACGCGGAATGCGCTGACGAGATTATCTCATCTGCTTCCGCAAAAGCCGATAAGTGCAGAAAGAAGGCTCATAAATCAATTGAGTCTCTGGGGAAAGTTAAGCTTGAAACGGTTGACAGAACAATCGGTGGTTTTCTGAAAACGTTCGGTAAAATAAAGAATATAAATTATTCTGAACTTAATACGCTATCAGAGTTTAATAAACTGAATCTTGACAGTGCCAATATAGCAGAGCTTTCCGAAATGACCTCAACCGTGTCCGGATTATTTAAAGGAACCGTAAGCGGGGCACTGTCCGGTGCGGCTGCTGCTTATGGTGCATACGGAGCCGTAAGCATGTTCGCTTCAGCAAGTACGGGTACCGCAATTTCGGGACTGAGCGGGGCGGCTGCAACAAATGCCACACTTGCCTGGCTTGGCGGAGGAACACTTGCTGCCGGAGGAGGAGGAATCGCGGCAGGAACAATGGTGCTTGGCGGTATAGTTGCCGCTCCCGCTCTTCTTGTTTTTGGCTGTGTTATGGGGGCAAAGGCCAGTAAGAAGCTTGATGAGGCAAAGTCAAGTTTGGCACAGGCCAATGAATATGCCGAACAGATGAAACTTCTGTGTTCAACCTGTAGGAAGATTGCAAAACATTCTGACTTTATGTGTAAAGCCATTACCTCATGGGCCGGCGAATGTGATAAAGGCGTAATCTGGCTTAAAGAAGCGATTGATAGATACGGTACTGAATGGAGCGGGTTTCCTGCAGAAGCCAAGAACAGAGTCGCAATGTTGGGATCAATGGTAAAACTGCTGAAAACGCTGCTTGACAAAAAAATACTTACGGAAGACGGCAAACCGTCTCGTGAATCGGAGCCGGCACGTCTAAAACGGGACTATCCTAATCTCGCGGCAATTTCCTAGAGTGTTGTCATTTATACATCCCCGATGGAGGCTTTATGGCAAAAACTGATGATTTCTCTGCCGACAAGAAGAAAGAAAGGATCGATTCTCTGTTGTCCGGTGCAATTCTCGGGGCTGCTAATGATCCTGTGGGCAGATACGGGGATGCCGTGAAGGAGCACCTGTATGTCTATACAGGTACCGATGCTGAAAATCATGCAATGGATCTTAAAAAGGGTCTTAGGGATATTGGTGAACATAAGATAAATCCGGAGTATGCGGAACAGAATCTTAAGCAGCAGTCGGGTTTTTCGGCTGAACTTAAGTATCAGGCCAGAAAGAATGCTGAATACAGGATTAACGGAGATAAGAGAAGAATAGTTGCCACCGACCTTAAGAACAGTGGCGGGTATGATGAGCTTTTTGACCATTATGAAACGAAGGACGGCAAAATAGTCAGCATGATGCAGATGAAGTTTGTCGGCAATGATGTTAAGTCATGTGTTGATAAGCTGATGTCTGGAGATTATCAGAAGTATTTTGATAACGGAGCAGATTTTACCCTTCCTTCGGATTATTTCCAAACGGATGAAAACGGAGTTCCCAAGATTCAGTCAGAGCTTGACAAGCGAATCGATAAGCTTCAGAAGCAGATTGATTCAGGAAAATGTCAGGATGACGTAGTTAAGCAAAAATCTGAGCAGATAGATAAACTTAAGAAGTTGAAGTCACGGGTAAAGGACAGTGGCATTTCCAAGGATGATGCCGTTTTTGCCCGTGAGCATCCTTTTCTTTCAACAGCTGCCGATGTCGTAAAATTATCCAACCGAGCCGGACTTGAACAGGCTGGAAATGCCGCGGTAATCGGTGGTTCAGTTGCCGTTATCAAAAATATCTGTGAGTATTACAGGGGGAATATTGACGGTAAGGATGCTGTCTGTGACATAGCAAAAACAACGGGAAAGGCTGCCGCCGGAGGATATGCCGTAGGTTTTTTCGGCTCTGCGCTTAAGGGGACAATGCAGAATTCAGGGAAGGATGTTCTGCGTAACCTTTCAAAAACCAATCTTCCTGCTGCCATGGTCAATATGACTCTTGAAGCGGGTAAGTCCCTTCATGCCTATCTTAACGGTACCATAGACGGTGCCGAATGTCTGGAACAGATGGGACAGAGTGGTTTTTCAATGGTGGTGGCTTCGATGTCGGCAACGGTGGGGCAGGTAGTCATTCCGATTCCGATAGTAGGAGCTGTAATCGGTTCAGCTCTCGGTTATGCCCTGTCATCAGCATGTTACGGCTGTCTTGTAAGTTCTCTTAAGGACGCAAAATTATCCAGGGAAAACAGAATAAGGATAGAACGCGAATGCCAGGAACATATCAAATTCATCAGACAGTGTCGGGAAGAACTGGAGAAATATTTCGATGACAGACTGAATTTTTATAAACAGGCATTTTATGAAGGCTTTACTGAAATCAGCCGAGCCTGCGATACGGGGGATTATGACGGTTTTATAGGAGCCTGTAACAAACTGAACTCCAAGATGGGAGGTAAAAACATACAGTTCTCAAATACCAGAGAGTTTGATGAACTGATGAACTCTGATGAGGCTTTTGATTTATAGTTTTTCCGGATTTAGGGTAAAGGCTGGATTTATGAACTGTAGCGATTCTGAATTTTCCTGTGACAGATGTGGGGCCTGTTGCCGTTCGCTAAGAATGTTCGGTGATTTTTACTCCGATCTCGATGATGGTACGGGGTGCTGTCGATACTATGATCGCAACACCAGACTCTGCAAAATCTATGAAAGCCGTCCGCTGAAGTGCAGAGTCAAGGAAGGGGGTAAGGTTTATTTCCCCGATCTTTCCTATGAGGAATATATTCGAAAAACAAAGGAGATGTGCAGAATTCTTAAGGAAGTGTGTGAAAAACAGGGCTAGAAAACTACCCAGGAGGCTGTTTTTCGTAACATAAAGATTTGACATATGGTGCAATATGCTTTCCACCACCTACCTGAATAGTTCAAAAGATGAATTATTTGTAGCCGCAAAGCATATTATGGTATCTCAGGTTTTTTAGATATCTTAAGGTTGTTGTTTATTGTTGTGTGGTGTTTTGGTTTGAAATTGATGTTTTAGACCATTTACTGATTAAGGTAAAAAGTAGCTATTATGAGAAATTTAGGATGTATAGCATGGATAGTGATAATTTTTTAATTATAGGCTGGATTATTGGCATTATAGTAGCTGTCATCATAATACGTGGCTCATCAAAAAATAATACATCTAAAGCCTGTTTAATAAGGAAGGTGGATAATTCAGCTAAAGAGAAAGCCGAAGAAGAAGCTAGAAAAGAAGTCGAAGTAAGAGCTAGTGCAGAAGCTAAAGAGAAAGCCGAAGAAGAAGCTAGAAAAGAAGTCGAAGTAAGAGCTAGTGCAGAAGCTGAAGAAAGAGCTGGAAGAGAAGCAGAGGAAAGGGCTAGAAGAGAAGCAGAGGAAAAGGCTAGAAGAGAAGCAGAGGAAAGGGCTAGAAGAGAAGCAGAGGAAAGGGCTAGAAGAGAAGCAGAGGAAAAGGCTAGAAGAAAAGCAGAGAAAAAGGCTAGAAGAGAAGCAGAGGAAAGGGCTAGAAGAGAAGCAGAGGAAAGGGCTAGAAGAAAAGCAGAGAAAAAGGCTAGAAGAGAAGCAGAGGAAAGGGCTAGAAGAGAAGCAGAGGAAAGGGCTAGAAGAGAAGCAGAGGAAAAGGCTAGAAGAGAAGCAGAGGAAAAGGCTAGAAGAGAAACAGAGGAAAGGGCTAGAAGAGAAGCTGAAGCAAGAGCACGAATGAACGCAATAAGAGATGCGGCTCAAGCGAGATTTGGCGGTTTTAATCAAGTCAAGACTAACGTGAACGTAGGTACAATCGGTCACGTAGACCATGGTAAGACTACTTTAACTGCTGCTATTACTACCGTACTGGCAAAGACCTTCGGTGGTGAAGCTAGAGCATTCGACCAGATCGATA
>Ga0256405_10004883_pt1 | contig 24224 bp, 19 predicted proteins | sample RumenRJG_02DNA_FD_189096 | JGI IMG/M metagenome (GOLD analysis project Ga0256405, IMG submission 189096) | Bovine rumen microbial communities from Lethbridge, Alberta, Canada - RJG_02 | ecosystem: Host-associated > Mammals > Digestive system > Stomach > Rumen | place: Canada: Alberta... | reverse complement strand
GCAAGTTCAATATCATCAACTTCGTGGATGTGGAATACAGCCGACGTGTCAATCCTATCCAGCTGAAGTACATTCCCAACCTTGCCGCTGCCAGTGAGACGGCAGAGACCTTGCTTGAATCACTCCAGAAGGGTAAGAAAGAAGGTGGTGGCGGTTCAGACCAGTTCTTCCAGACTTCAGCCGTGAACTTCCTTGCTGCTTGTATTTTCTTCTTCGCCAACTACCGAAAGGTTCCGTATGACAAAAAGACCAACAAGCCCTTGGAAGCCGAGATGACCGAAGAGCCAAAGACACATCGCCCGAAGCCAACAGGTCGAGTCTTTGATGCCAATCACAATGAGGTAAGTCCCGACAGTTACTACTGGCTTGGCAAATACAGCGACATGCCACATATCCTGTCCTTCTTGAACCTTGACTATCAGACAATCTTTGAGGTGTTAGAAACCGACCCAGAGGTTGCCCCTCTGCTTGGCCCGTTCCAGACAGCCATGAAGAACAAGGCTATGGAGCAGTTGGAAGGTATGATTGGTACGCTTCGTGTCTATACCTCACGTCTTGCCACTAAGGAATCCTACTGGATATTCCACAAAGACGGTGATGACTTCGACCTGAAGGTGTCTGACCCTGCTAATCCCAGTTACCTGTTGATTGCCAATGACCCAGAGATGGAGAGCATCATAGGAGCTTTGAATGCCCTTATCTTGAATCGTCTTGTCACCCGTGTCAATACAGGTCAGGGCAAGAACATCCCTGTCAGCATCATCGTCGATGAGTTGCCGACCCTTTACTTCCACAAGATTGACCGACTTATCGGTACTGCCCGAAGCAACAAGGTAAGCGTGGCACTCGGTTTTCAGGAACTTCCTCAGTTGGAAAGTGACTACGGCAAGGTAGGTATGCAGAAAGTCATCACGACAGTAGGTAACGTTGTCAGTGGTTCTGCCAGAGCCAAGGAAACCCTTGAATGGCTTTCTAATGACATCTTCGGAAAGGTTGTTCAGTTAAAAAAAGGTGTGACCATCGACCGTGACAAGACCTCCATCAACCTCAATGAGAACATGGACAGCCTTGTGCCGGCATCCAAGATTTCCGACATGCCTACTGGTTGGATATGTGGTCAGTCAGCTCGTGACTTCATCAAGACCAAGACAGGACGGGGGGACTCTATGAACATCCAGGAGAGTGCGGAGTTCCAGACCTCAAAGTTCTATTGCAAGACGGACTTTGACATGAAGGAGATTCAGAAGGAAGAAGCAGATTACGAGAACTACAAGATTCCTAAGTTTTATTCTTTCCCTTCCGTTGATGCTAAGGAGCGTATTCTGTATCAGAATTTCGTTTCTGTCAACCTCGATGTGAAGAATATGATCGATGAGATAAACAAATTCAAAGTACGCTAACAAAGTCCCATTGAATGGGCCAAATATAGTAATGAAAGCAAAAACATTAGTATTAGCTTTTCTCGCAGTAATGTGCCTGAACGCAAATGCGCAGGCACGGGAACCCTCAGAAAGCAAATCGGAAACTATCAGCAGCATATATGACTTGCCACCTTTTGAGCGAGCCGTATGCTGTATCAAGTATTATGAAGGAATGCACCGTAAGAAAGACTATCCTTATGTAGGCTATGGTCATAAACTTAGGCCAGGTGAGACTTATTCATCGAATATGTCTATCAAAGAAGCTGACGCATTGCTTAGAAGAGATCTCCAGTCCATGTGTGCAATGTTCAGCAAGTATGGCAAAGACTCCCTTTTGCTTGCAGTACTTGCCTACAACGTAGGACCTGGTAAAGTCCTTGGTTGTAAAGACAGGTGGCCAAAAAGCAAGTTACTGAAGAAAATCGAAGCAGGTATTCGAGATTTCAAAGAAGACTATGTACAGTTCTGTCATTGGAAAGGAAAGAAAATCCCTTCAATAGAACGTCGCCGTTATGCAGAATTGGCACTTTTATACATCTGGTGATGGAAGACGGATGCATAGATATTGAGGTTGATGGTATACGCTTTACCTCTCATGGCCATTATTATGACGGCATCAATAACTGGCTTTGCCACAAGTTGAAGGAAAATGATCCGCAAGCCATGGAGTATTGCGCTCGTCAGTTAGCAAGGATGTTGCCCGAGAATGCGGTTGTCATTCCCATTCCCGGGCATCATGGCTATGCACTTCAGACACTATATCTTGCCAGAGCGATTTCCGCACAATCAGGAGGAAGCATTCTTGTCGCCAATGTACTTAAAGGCAATAGCAGGGTTTCAAATTATCAAGCTAAGAAAGAAGGACATCCTCTTTCTGCTGAAGAATTTGGATTCCGCCAAGTCCGCTCATTACCTAAAGGGAAAGTACCATATCTTTTGGATAACTGTGTTGATAGTGGTGAAACAGCAAAAGCTGCTTACCGTGCTCTGGGCGAAAAAGGCATTATACTTAGTTATGCAATGAGCGATAGACTACTTAATATAGAAATACAGCACTCATCAGGACTATCGAGATAACTATTTTATGGGTATAATGAAACGTTTGTCTTCTTCAAAACTCCATTGTACTTGATATGTCTGTCCCGATACTTGGTCTAGCATGATGAAATTATAGATATTCTCAGTTGGTTGAAGCATAAATCTTCCCGGAGCTGTATTCTCGCATAGAGCCTTATCTGAAAGCTCGTACTCAAATTGCTTCTCATTATCTTCAACAGAGAACTGCACAATCGATATTTTACCATTTCTTGTATCAAGCTTTAGAAAGTTCCACATGTTTCGTGTGGGATAAAGCTTGAAAACAGGTTCAGCGTTTGCAGTATTTAACGCTATTCTATTGACCTGTTTCTCTATTTCTTCCAACCTTTTTCCAGACTTGTCACAGGAAGTTAAGCTAATTGAAGAGATAAGTAACAATGTGATTGCAACTACGTTTGTTTTCATAATGACATGTTTTTAGGTGATTATTTCAGAGTATTCGTATAAAAGCTTCTTCCTCTAAACTCCCTATATTCAACCTCATTTAGTGTTAGTGTTAAAAGTGGCAGGTCAATCTCGTCTATGAGGAATTCGATATCATCAATATCTGAACTTGGTTCGGAAATGCGCCCCAAAGTAACATGCAGGCGGAAGCCTGATTGCATCTTTGAGTTTGTGCTGCCTATTTCATCACGAATATCATTGACCAAAGTTTGAAATGTCTGAGGCATGCTGCTTGTAGTCAGATGGACGACCAACATACCGCTTCTGGTGGCGAAAACATCTAATTTGTTGAATGTAATAGTAATGGTTTTGGCATTATCCAGGTATTTGTGCATGATGGCTTTTATGGCTGGTAGATTCTGAGTGTCATCTATGAACACCATAGTTATATGGTAGTAATCCCGTTGCCAAAGTACAGGCATACCTTTCAAGGAGTTCCTTAGTTCAACAAACCAAGGAGCGTCAAAAGTAATAGGAACTTTTATTTCGAGATATGATTTCATATTGATATCTTATTCTTTTCCTTTGGCAAAAGCAAGCTGATCCTGTGTTATTTCCATTGGAGCAGAAGGCATATGGATAACCTTGAGTACACCTCTGTTTGCCAGAAGTTCAAACCGAGGATCCCCATCCTGTATTTGGATTCCGTTATAAATAAAGTTCCCTTTGTATAGCATAAACCCTGAAATTAGTGAACCAAGTTGTGCTCTCGTTCTAATGTCGAGACCCAGATATTGGAGGTTAAGGCCTCTTGCTTTGTTGATTTCCTGATATGCTTTTGCAAATGTCATAAACAAATCTGTTGCACCTTCTCCAAAAACACTTTCGTAGGCATCATTTCCCATTTTGTGTACCATATTCTGAGGATAGAGGAAGTGAGCTATACCTGCCTCATATCCGAGGTCGCCTTTTTTCTTTAAATATGGCGTGGCATAATATAAACTATCTCCAATTTTATCCTTAATTTGGATATAGGTTTCAAGAGTAAGTAGTTGATGAATATGGATTAGTTTATGAGCTACCTTTTCTTCAACTTCAACAGGTTGTTGTTTTAAGCACCTCAATTCATCAGAATCGCATTTGATAACAAATCCAAATTTGTACCCATTAAAGGATTCATTAAAAGGATAGAATCCAAATGGCAAAATGGACTGAATCTCTTTAAGAAGAGAATCAGTGGGCTCTAATATCTCAATTTGTCCCATCTTATTATTTTCGTTGTTCATTGTTCATTTAAATATTAAATGTTCTGGCTTATCAATTCCTAGTCTTTGTCTGCGTATTACAGCAGATAAGAAGTTGGGAGCAAAAGTAGAAGCATATTGTGCAGCCTATCTTCATAGTTTGGAGAAATAATCAACTATCATCGACATTTCTAATTGATATATATCTTTTAGCTTTTCAACATGCAAATTTACTACAAAATAATGAAAATTGACTCGAAAATCAATTATTTTGCACGAAAAATGAGAAATTAGAGCAGAAATCAGCGATTTTTTCAAGAAATAATCGTATTTTTGCAACCAATAATAATATAAATTTACGTATATGGACTCTAAACCGTTGAATCGAATTAAGGTAGTGATGGCAGAGCGCATGGTGTCTAATAAAGACCTAAGCGAGATGCTTAATAAGGACACTGCCACTATATCCAGATGGGTAACTAATACCTCTCAGCCCACCTTGGAGAGCTTAATTGAAATAGCCAAGGCATTGAAGTGCGATATTGGCGATCTAGTTCGTATGGATGATTCTACGATTCTAAAAAATCAAGATTAACCCTTCTAATCATCATCGATTATGCCTATCAATAAGAACGCGCTACTACGATACCAAATACTTGACCGCTGTTTCAGTGATCGTCATCATCGCTATGAGATAGAAGACCTCGTTGACAAGGTGAATGATGCCTTATTTGATATGTATGGCAAGACGGTTAGTCTTAGACAAATCCGTGCCGATATTACATACCTGCGTGACAGAGTGGCTTATAATGCCCCAATCGTTGCTCGTCCTATTGAAGGTAGAAGATGTTATTACACTTATGAAGATCCTCATTTTTCCATCTTTAATAATGAACTGAGTGTACAAGAGGTGACAGAGCTACGCTCTACCATTGATATGCTTAGTCGTTATCGAGGTATTCCCGGAAACGTATGGCTTGAAGAAATCATTTCCAAACTCGAATATAGATTTGGCATCAAGACTAACCGTGAAAACATTGTTGTATTTGAACAGAATGAAAAGTTGAAGGGGCTTGAGTTCTTATCTGCTGTCATAGATGCAGCGATAAACAGGAAGACCTTACAGCTACAGTATAGGACTTATGGAGGAAAAGAAACATCTTCTATAATCCACCCATATCATGTGAGAGAGTACAACAATAGATGGTTCTTGTTTGGCTTAGAGGAATCCAGCAACGGTTCTCCCCGTATTGCAAATAGACCATTGGATAGGATTGTAAAACTTTCCATGTCAGATGTTGAGTTTATCCCCAATACAATAGAGGATTTTTCTACAAGATTTGACGACATCGTTGGGGTTTCTACTCCAGATGCTCCAGGAAACATAGAACACATACAATTAAAGTTTGATGAAGACAGATATCCTTATATAGTTTCTAAGCCGATCCACCAAAGTCAAACGATTGTGAGTAATGAGGAACATATTATCCAGATAGATGTTCGACCTAACAAGGAGCTGAAATCAATTATTTTTTCTTTTTGCCCACATGTTGAAGTGCTTTCTCCTGAGTGGTTAAGGCAGGAAATTAAGGATAATATTGAAGAGAACTTAAAAAAATATATTACTGTGTAGATAGACTTCACAATATGAATCTTTCTTTGCATACATAAATTGATAAAAACTATAGTTACGATATGAACAAACAACAGCTTGCAAATAAAATCTGGGCATCAGCAAACAAGATGCGTTCAAAGATTGATGCCAACGAGTACAAAGACTATATACTTGGTCTAGTGTTCTACAAGTTCCTTTCGGATAATGAAGTGAATTACATCCTAAAGGACATGAAGAATGCTTCAGATGAAGAGAAACAACAGGCATTAATGAGCCTTGTGGAGAACTATGATGATGAAAATTCTAAAATCATTATTGATTATTGTAAAAACAACATAGGCTATTTCATTGAATACAAGAATCTCTTCTCGACATGGCTTTTGCCAGAGAGTAATTTTACGGTATCAGATCTATCCGTTGCTCTTAACTCCTTTGACCGTCTTGTTAGTCAAAATTATAAGCCCGTCTATGACGGCATTTTTAAGACCTTACAGGCTGGACTAAGCAAACTTGGAGAAAACCCCGCAAGCCAAACTCGTGCTTTGAAAGACCTTGTTAAGCTTATCAAGGATATCCCAACAGACGGGTCACAGGACTATGATGTTCTTGGCTATGTGTACGAATACCTTATCAGTAACTTTGCTGCGAATGCTGGTAAAAAAGCCGGAGAGTTCTATACTCCCCATGAAGTGGCTATACTCATGTCAGAGATTGTTGCAGAACATCATAAAGACAAACGTCAGATTGAGATATATGACCCCACATCAGGTTCTGGTTCTCTCCTTATCACCATTGGTAAATCTGTAGGTCGTCATATCTCTGATAAGAACCGCGTTAAATACTATGCACAGGAGTTGAAAGAAAACACCTACAACTTGACACGCATGAATCTTGTCATGCGTGGCATTCAGCCCAGCAACATCAATACTCGTTGTGCAGACTCCCTTGACGAAGACTGGCCTGTTTATAAAGCTGGAAACGAAATAGGCCAGCCACTTTATGTTGATGCAGTAGTAAGTAATCCTCCATATTCACAAGAGTGGGATCCAACTGATAAAGAAAATGATCCACGTTTTAAGGATTATGGATTAGCACCTAAAAACAAAGCAGATTATGCTTTTCTTCTTCATGAACTTCACCATCTCAAACCAGATGGCATTCTCACCATTGTTTTACCTCATGGTGTTCTTTTTAGAAATGAAGAGGAACATATACGAAAAAATCTTATAGAAAAGAATAACATAGATGCTATTATTGGTTTGCCTTCAAACATATTTTTCGGGGCAAGTCTTCCTACAATCATCATGGTTCTTAAACAACATAAAGACAATGATGACATTGTCATAATTGATGCTAGCAAAGGTTTTGTTAAATGTGGTAAAAATAATAAACTGCGTGCTTGTGACATAAAGAAAATATCAGATACAATAAAAGATCGTAAGAGTATCAAAGGATATTCTAAAGTTGTAAGTCGTGAGGAAATACGACAAAACGACTATAATCTCATCATCCCCAGATATGTTAATTCTTCGGAAGGTGAAGAACCTTACGACATCTATGCAACCATGTATGGTGGTATACCAAATGAGGAAATAAATCAGCTTAATAGATTTTGGAATGCGTTACCATCTCTCAAAAACGAATTGTTTAAGAACGAGAATGACAGTCCCTATTCATCATTGAAGTCCGAAGACATTCGTGGAACTATTAACAATAATTCAGATGTTATTGCATTCAAGGCTAAATTATATTCTGCATTTAATGGATTTGAAGAGTTATTGCATGATAAATTAATTGACAATGTAATGTCAGTGCGTGAACTTCAAGTACAGGACGAAATTGCCACGGAAATTTTTCAACGTTTAGAAACTATTCCTTTGGTAGATAAATATGCAGCCTACCAAGCACTTGCAGATAATTGGCAGTCTATAGTTGGAGATGTTGAAACAATTCAACAAGAAGGAATCGATTCCACTAAAGTGGTAGAAACAGCATATAAAGTGGTCAAGAAGAACGATGAAGAGATTGAAGTACCAGATGGGTTAAAAGGTAGAATCTTTCCTTTTGAACTAGTTCAGAAAGTTAAATTTCAAGTAGAATTAGATGCTATTTTATCTTTTCAGACAAGATCGGAATTGATTAATGCTCAACTTGATGATATTAGGGAGGAATTTACAGAAGAAGAAAAAGAAGAATATTGCGACGGTGAGAAAGATTATGTTTTTGACAAAAAGAGAATTATATCAGATTCAAAGGTCAAATCCAATGTTGGGCCAGAAACAAAGTCTAAACTCAAGCGTATTATTTCTTTATGGGATGAGTTATCTGAAAATAACAAAAAAATAAAACAAGCGAAACAATCCCTGTTAGAGAAAACAATTACTTGTATTAAGAATCTTACAAATAGTGATATTTGTGAACTACTTCATCTGAAATGGATCTCGCCGATAGTTGAGGGTATAAATTCAACTTTATTATCCTCATTATTGTCATTGGAAAATAATGTAACATTTATTTCTGAAAAATATCCTCTTTCATACCTTTTGCTTAATAAAGAATTGCGAAAAGCTCAGGAAGAACTTACCGATTTAGTGGCAAAACTTGAAGGCGATCATTATTCTATAATAGGACTTAATGCTTTTACTGATGGTTTCGCATTTATCAAACAGATGAAATCAGCATGTATTCAAATGATGTTTCCAAAGGAAGGGAAAACCGTACCATCGATAAGATTTAGCGGTTTTTCTGGCGAGTGGACAAAATGTAAGTTAAGTGATTTCGCATCTCGTATCACTCGTAAAAATAGCAAATTAGAATCAACAATGCCCCTTACGATTTCCTCCATTGATGGATTAGTTTCTCAAACTGATTATTTCAATAGTATTGTTGCTGGAGCAAATCTCAGTAACTACTATCTTCTAAAACGAGGTGAATTCGCCTATAACAAAAGTTATTCTAAAGGTTATCCGTTTGGCTCAGTCAAAAGATTGGATAGATATGAACAAGGTGTATTGTCGACTCTTTATATAGTATTTGAAGTTAACCCTGATAAAATTTCATCTGACTTCTTGACTCATTTTTTTGATTCTACTCTTTGGCATCAGGAAGTTGCTCAAAGAGCTGCTGAAGGTGCTAGAAACCACGGACTTCTTAATATTGGTGCCGATGACTTTATGGATATTAGTATCTTGGTTCCTAAAGATAGGACAGAACAAGATTTAATAGGTTCCTTCTTTACTTTGCTTAATAAAGTTGACTCATTACAATCACAAGGATTAGAAGCCTTAAAGCAAGTAAGTAAGTCACTATTAAAAAATGGATAAAAACTGATTGAATTAAATTCATATTATTGGGTTAAATTATTAAGGATTTAAATTATGGCTGACAATATCCAGAGTTTCATAAAGGAGCTAGCCTTTGAGGAGGCATTAACTCATCACCTTCTTGGTCATGGTTGGAATGAAGTAATTATGAATCCAACTGAAGATGATCTCGTGAAGAACTGGGCGAGCATTATCTATGATAATAACCGTGAGATAGATAAACTTGGAAACAATCCTCTGACAGCATCTGAAATGCAGCAGGTGATAGAGAAAGTCAACATGTGTTCGTCGCCTTACGACATGAATCGCTTTATCAATGCCCAGGAGGTAAGCATTAAACGTGACAATGAGGCCGACATCAACAACTTTGGCAAGGAAGTATATCTCAAAATCTTTGATCCAATGGAGATTTCATCAGGCCAGAGTCGCTATCAGATAGCCCGTCAGCCAAAGTTCAAGGCTGCCGACGCTATGACTGGCGACCGTAGGGGTGATGTTATGCTCCTCATCAATGGTATGCCTGTCATACATATTGAGTTGAAACGTAGTAAAGTCGATGTTAGTCAGGCATGCTACCAAATCAAGCGATACGTCCACGAAGGAGTTTTCCAAAGCGGTATATTCTCGATGATTCAGATATATGTGGCAATGACTCCTGAGGAAACTCTGTATTTTGCTAACCCGGGTGTTGAAGAGAGGTTCCAAGAGCAGTTCTACTTCCATTGGGAGGACTTCAATAATGAAATTGTAAGTGATTGGAAGCAGGTTGCTACAAATCTCCTATCTATCCCAATGGCGCATCAGATGGTTGGTTTCTACACCATAGCAGATGATAAGGATAAGACATTGAAGGTTCTTCGCAGCTACCAATACTTTGCTGCAAGTAAGATAAGCGATGTAGTGAACAAAACGAACTGGGATGACCACCTTCATCGTGGTGGCTATATATGGCATACTACAGGCTCTGGTAAGACCATGACGTCATTCAAGAGTGCAGAACTCATATCCAAGAGTGGTGATGCCGACAAGGTGGTTTTTCTTCTTGATCGCATTGAACTTGCACTCCAGTCACTTGACGAATACCGTGGCTTTGCCGGGGAGACCGATTCCATTCAAGATACAGCTGACACGACAGTACTCCTCTCTAAGTTGAAGAGTACAGATAACGATGACCGTCTTATCGTTACCTCTATTCAAAAGATGAGTAACATAAAGGAAGGTCCGACTATCTCAAAGGATATCATTGACAAAATTGGCAAGAAGCGTCTGGTATTCATCATTGATGAGTGCCACAGAAGCGTATTTGGCGAAATGCTTATGAGTATCAAGCATACATTCCCACGTGCTCTCCTATTCGGTTTCACAGGAACTCCAGTGTTTGAGGAAAATGCCAAGAACGAGATTACTACTGAAACTCTTTTTGGTGACATGCTCCACAAGTATACCATTGCTAGTGGTATTCCAGACAAGAACGTGCTTGGCTTTGACCCATACATGGTCAACACATACGATGACAATGAACTTCGTGAGCTTGTTGCTTTCCACCAGATAGATCTTAAGCTGAAGGACAGGAATCCTGATGAACCTCTCCCAAAGAAAACGACAGAAGAGTATCTGAAACTTGTTGATGAGGATGAAGAACTTGCCAAAATTTACGATAAGTTCGTTAATAAGCTTAAGATGCAGGAAACATATACCGAAAACGGTAAGCAGGTAAGAGGAATCGAAAGCTACTTGCCAAAGGGCATCTATCAAACAGACATACATCATTTGGCGGTTGTTAATGATATTGTGAAGAGTCGTGTTCAGTTGAGCAAGAACGACAAGTTCCATGCAATGCTCGCAACGAAGAACATTCCAGAGGCAATAGAGTATTACAAGCTGTTCAAGCAGTACCATCCTTCTATGAATGTCGTTGCCGTCTTTGACAACAACATTGATAACAGCGATGGTGGCATTGTCCGTGAGGATGCAATCAAGGAAATGTTGACCGACTACAATGCAAAATATGGCATGAACTACAAATTGGCCAACTATGCTCAATACAAGAAGGATGTCGCAAAGCGTCTTGCTCACAAAAAGCCTTATATTGGCATCGAGAATGACCACACCAAGCAGATTGACCTGTTAATCGTCGTTACCCAAATGCTGACAGGTTTTGATTCCAAGTGGATTAATACGCTATATGTCGATAAGGTCTTGAAGTATGTAGATATTATCCAGGCTTTCTCCCGTACAAATCGCCTATTCGGTCCAGATAAACCATTCGGAACCATCAAGTATTACTCCTATCCTTACACCATGGAGCAGAATATCAATGATGCTTTGGAAGTATATGTGGACAGGCCACTTGGTGTGTTTGTTGATAAATTGGAAAAGAATCTCTCTAACATCAACCAGCGTTTCCTGACAATTCGTGACATCTTCCATTCTCATAAAATTATGAACTTTGAGAAACTTCCAGATACACGAGAAGACAAGAATATGTTTGCCAAGTGTTTCTGCGAGATGACTCATCTTCTTGAAGCTGCGAAGTTGCAAGGTTTTGTCTGGGAGAAGAGTGAATATGAGTTCCAGCATGGAAGCACATATACCAAGGTTAAGATGGAATTGGATGAGCAGACTTATTTGATCCTCCTTCAGCGTTATAAAGAGCTCTTTGATGGTGGAGAACCTGGTGAACCTAAAGAACCTTGGGAATACACTATCGACACTTACATTACAGAGACCGGCACAGGAACCATCAATGCTGAGTACATTGATTCCAAGTTCCAAAAGTTCATCAAGAACCTCTATACGGAAGGTCCTGGTAGTGAAATGACTAAGGCTGCTTTCGAGGAATTATGTAAGACCTTCGCATCCCTCCCCCAGAAAGACCAACGTACTGCACTTATTATCCTGCATGACCTGCAGAGTGGAGATTTGCATCTTGATAAGGGCAAGACTATTCATGACTATATCGCAGAGTATCAGATTAGCGAATTAAAGAAGCAAATCATGAATCTCAGCGAGGCCACAGGTATCAATGCCAGCCAGCTCATCAACATTATGAGTAGTGATGTTAATGAGAGAAATCTGAATGAGTTTAACCGTTTTGAGAATCTTAAGTTGACGCTCGATCTCCAGAAAACCAGTGAGTTCTTGAAGAAGATAACAGGAACTGCCTGCCCACCATTCATGGTAATGCCAAAGGCTGACCAGATTCTTCGTAAGTTCATACTTGACCCTGTGTCTAGAGAGTATATTCTTCTTGCATGGCTGAACGATGAGGTAACGCTTGAAAATGCGGAACACCATGCCACAGAGCCTCAGGATGACATTACGAAACCAGTTGAACCAGAAGAAGAACCCGTTCTTGACATTGACAAGATTAAGTTTGGAATCAAGGACATACTGAATATCTCCCTTTCTGGTTTGAAGAAATCAATGCGTCCCCAAGAGGAAGTCATTGACAGTGTTTTCTATGTGCTTGGTAAAGAAACCCTTGAAACTCTTGACGGTGTTGGCCTATTTATCAGCCGTGCATTCTCCAATCTGTTTGTAAAAGAAGCCACATTGGTGGATAAACATGTGGGATTCAACCTTCTTGTTACTAAGTTTGAGGCATACCTCAAAAAACTCTTCTATTTGATGAAGGGTCGTGAGGTTCAGCCTCAATTCGAAGGAGACGATGTTACGTGGAAGGATGTAATCCATGCTATTCGTCCTCTCTGGACTTTGAAGTTCAGCGAGAATGATGAGCATAAAAAGCTCTATCAATACCTGTTGCTAGTTAAAGAGTGGAGAAATAATGAAGCTCATATTTCCCCGACTGCATCTGAACAGGAGATTAACGCCGCCATCAACATTATCATCACAATGTACTTCTATGCTACAGGTTCATGCATTACTGAGCTTGAAATGGAAGGTCATGACATTGATGGGGCTGCCACTTCATTACAAAATTAAGTTTAACCCCAATAAAGAGATTCAATATGCGAGACGCAACCAAGATAAGTGATTATTTCTATGGAGCCAAGACTCTGTTTATAATACCTTTGTATCAGCGAAAGTACGCCTGGCAGCAGAAGCATTGTTCTCGTCTTTTTGAAGACTTAAAAAAGATACATCGAGATGGCATACATAGCCATTTCTTCGGAAGCATTGTTTCAACCAAAGCCAGTGAGACAGAAGATGACCTTCTCATCATTGATGGCCAGCAGCGTATTACGACCCTCTCATTGCTGATACTTGCCGGATTGAATGCTGTTGCAAATGGAGATATGCAGAAAGGTGATGAAGACTTAGAGGAAGTTCGTAAGAACTACCTTTATGCTGTTCGTCGCCGTGTTGATCGTCAGATAAAGCTGAAGCCTATAGAGGGCGACTTAGAGGCTTATGATGCACTCTTTGAAAATAACCCAGATGAGTTTGTAAAGAACTCAGGCATAACTTCTAATTATCAGCTTTTCTATCAGATGATAAAGGCAAGTGAACTAACCTTTACTGAAATGATAGAGGCAATAGAGAAGCTGATAATCATAGATATATGTCTGGATTCGAAAGACAATCCACAGCTTATCTTTGAGTCTTTGAACTCATGTGGCAAGGACCTCGAAGAAGCAGATAAGGTACGCAATTATCTATTGATGTCTTTGACACCTCAAGAGCAAGAACAGTACTATCATGCCTATTGGGGTAAGATTGAAAAGCTTACCGATGGAGAGCCTACTATGTTCATCCGTGATTACCTAACAATAAAAAGAGGTGTCATCAGCAACATTGATGATATGTATTTTGACTTCAAATCATATGATGAAGAAGCAAAAATAGAACGCCGTACACTTCTGGAGGATATGCTTAAACATGCACAATTCTATCGCCAGATATTAAAAGGTGAAACAGGTAATGAACGGATTGACCGCAAATTGAAGCAAATATCCTACATTGGCACTACGGTTCATTTGCCTTTCTTGTTGTCCTTCTTTGATTATGCTGTTGAACAAGGATTGTCTGAGGATGAGAAATATGCTGTTCTTGATGTAGTGGAGAATTACTGGGCACGACGCATTATCTGTAATTATCCAGCGAATGCATTGCAGAAGATGTTTGCCATTCTTCATACAGATATTTTGAAGATATTTAAAAGGCATGAGCAGCGTCAGGTTGAACTTACCTTGCCATATTCTCAACTACTGAAATATATATTGCTTAGGAAGCAAGGAACCTCTGCCTTCCCTACAGATTATGAGGTTAAAGAATCATTTCCTACAAGACAAATATATCGTATTCCAAGCAGTTACCGCAATTTCTTGTTTGAAAGAATGGAGAACGAGAACAGTCCAGAAGCTAATGATACCATTGTTGATAAAATGAAGGATGGCACTTTTACAATCGAACATATTATGCCTCAGACTCTGACACCCCAATGGAAACAAGAACTTGGCGATGATTGGCAAGAAATCCATTCTACGTATCTGCATACATTTGCCAATTTGACTTTGACAGGTTTCAATACATCTTACAGCAACCACTCTTTCCAAGAAAAGAAAGAAGGGTATATTGATAAGAAGGGTAACAAAGTCAACGGCTTTGACAACTCCGCTTTTTGTCTGTCAAATTTTCTAAAACATTGTACGAAGTGGACTCTGGAAGAAATTCTGGAAAGACAAAAGATTCTGATTAATAACTTCCTTCATTTATGGCCTATGATAACCAGCGACTATGAACCACTCGAAAAGGAGTATGAGCTGGTTTCATTTGACGATGACGAATTTGAACTAACAGGACGTTCCATAATGGGATTCCGATACAGGGACGAACGTCATCAGGTATGGACATGGAAACAGATGTTGGAGCAAGTAAGTAAGATGATGTACAATGAAAATCCATCCTCTATGACTTACTTAGCAAGCAAGGATTATTGGGTTCACGAAAAGAGCACCAAGGAAAGATCCAAGATTGCAGATGGATGTTATATCTATTCTTCATGCAGTACAAATACAAAGCGTAGCATATTAACATACCTGTTCAAAGAAATGGGTATACCATCAAATATTTTAGAATTTGAGCTCGCTCCATTGGCAGAAAAAGTAACAGATTCAGAAGAGGAATAAGAGACGTTCAAGATGAAAGTTGAATATCTATATTATGAGGGTCAACCTTCAAATGTCATTCCATCGCTCATTCGCAGTGTTGGACAATACCATCGTTATTATGAATACGTGAAGATTGGTATTACTGCTGCTCCAGAAAGACGCTTTCGAGAGCATCTTGATAGAGAAAGAAAGTATTGCTGGGAACGTATGGTCGTAAAGTATTGTACTAAAAGTGTAAGGAATGCCAATAAGATAGAAGACTTCTTTATTGAAAACGATGAACGTATGCGAAATGTTTGGACGGGTAAGAGCCATATGACTCAAGACACAGTGTATTATTATGCTTATATCCTTCTGGGAAATCATAGACATTATAACGTATAATCCATTCAAATCCTTCAAATATGAAGCAACTAAAGAGACATTTGCCAGAAATCGAAGTCGATGAGAACGACCCGTTTTTGAACTGCAAATTAGGCCGAAAAAGCATTGCGCCAATACTTGCCGATGTCGTTTCTACTTACGGTGAGACAGGTACTGTTATTGCTCTTGATGGAGATTGGGGAACTGGTAAGACAACGTTCGTCAGAATGTGGAGGCGATATCTTGAACTCAAAGGTTTCCCTGCTTTATATTTCAATGCCTGGGAGTGTGATTTTGTTGAAGACCCACTAATTGCCTTGTTGGGTGAACTGAAAGAGTTACGTGCTGACGATGCTTCTTTCAAGAAAGTAGCATCAGTAACAACTAAAGTGTTAACTACTGGTGCTATTGAGTTGGGAAAAGGTCTTGTTAAGAAATTAACTGGTGCAGACTGTGATAAAATAGTAGATAAAACAAGTGATGTCCTTGAAGAAGAGTTTTCTAAAGCTTTAGACCAATATAAAGAATCAAAAGCCTCTCTTTTGGATTTTAAGTCAGCCTTACAAGAATATGTAGCTTTTAATGTAAAGGACATCGAGCATCCTGTAGTGTTCATTGTTGATGAGTTGGATAGGTGTAATCCAACATTCGCAGTAAAGACACTTGAACGGATAAAGCATCTCTTTGATATTCCAAATCTTGTGTTTGTACTGGCCACAAATAAAGAACAGCTTCAATATGCTATTCAGGGTTATTATGGTAGTCCAAACCTTGATGGCAATGCATACCTACGTCGTTTCATCGACCTGGAATATACACTACCACGTCCTGATACGGATACATTCTGCCGATATTTATTTGAGCAGTATGAATTTTCGGAATTCTTTGATAGCAAAGAACGAAAGGAGTATTCTTTTAATGAGTCAGAAAGTGATTTGTTTTTGAACATGATGGCAAAAACTATTGGGAAGTCATCATTAAGCATACGCAGTATTGATAAGATAATCAACCACTGTAGATTAGCTTTGAAAGGTTTCGGGAACAATCAATATGTTCATCCTGACATTCTGATTACTTTATGCTACATGAGAATGGTATATCCATCTGATTACTCTGATATTAAAGAGGGCAAGTTGAAGATGCAGGAACTATTAGATGTTCTGGAACAACATGTGTTTAATAGTTTTCTCCTTTCCGTTGATGATAAATACCAAACAACTTCAAAAAGACAAGTAAGCTTTACTATCGGAAAAATCTTGTTATCATATAATCAAAATGAACATGGTATCGAAAGATTTGAAGATTTTAAACCTTCCAAGAATGATAAGGAGGAAATGGTTTTTCCAGTTCGTTCTAGTGTCATTGACAATAAAGAACTTCAAAACGCATTAAATTCTTATTATAATAGAATTAATAGTGTTGCATCAACAGATCATATAATAAAAAGGATAGAAATAACTCAATCAATTAAGCATTAGCAGATGAGTGAACTAACATTGAGCCCAGACTATATGCCAGTAACGGTCTATAAACCGTCAGAGATAATCGGCATATTTAATTCCATCTTAGCGAAACAATCCGTCAACGCTCAGGTGGTTTATCTCCGTGGTGTCTATCTCGCAAGTGGACGACAGAGTTATAGTGGATATTTCTACGATACACTCCGCGACGAAGACCGTCAGGAAGAGATAACGATGTATGTCACTCAACAGCAGCGTGAGAACCTGAAGAATGGCAATCTGGTGAATGTGGGTGGAGTTTTGGGAAGGAATGTCAATAATCGTGGGCAGATACAGATTATATTAAATGTAAGTCGTATTGAGGTAGTCCAGGAACAAGCCATTGATGAGAATGAGATCAAGAGAATGGAACTTCGACAGAAGAAATCCTCTGATGGATTCAAAAATGTAGATTCAATACTTGAACAACTCTTATTTACCGACCAACGTCCACGTGTTGCCCTTTTGTTCGCGACTAGTTCCATAACAATGAGTGATTTTGCTGCTGGTATTAATGCGGCCAAAGCTGCCATTGACTTTGTTGAGTATAGAGCAAACTTCTCTAACGCAAGTGAACTCGTTGGAACTTTACATTCTCTGGATGAAAGTGGTTTCCATGTGATAGCGTTAGTAAGAGGAGGTGGAGCAAGAATTGAAAGTCTTGATGACGTTTCTGTTTTGGAACAGATTGTATCAATGAAGACTCCTACAATAGGTGCTATAGGGCATGTGGAAGAGAAAATCTTTATAAAGCAGTTGGTGGACAAATGTGCTCCTACTCCGAATGGGCTTGGACAATACTTTTCAGAAATGGTTGAGTCTGTCAGCGAAAAGAAGACCAAATCTCGTGCGGCATTGACTGAGCAAATCAAAAAGCAGTTCAAAGATCAGCTTGAAGCCAGTCAAAAGCAAAATAAGGAGCTTCAAGAAAAGTTGAAAGTACTGACAAAAGCACAGGAAGATTCCGTTAAGGCTCAGCAGGAAGCCACAAAAAAACAAAATGAACAGGTTCAAGCTGCCCAGAAACAGAACAAAGAACTTCAAGAGCAACTGAAAGGAATCCAAAAGAGTCATCAGGAGCAGATTACAAAACTGACTGAGGCTCAGAAATTACAGCAAGAGCAACAAAAAAAGCAGCAGGAAGAGTTGAATAAGAATCTTGGAAAGATGCAAGAATCCAACAATCAACTTCAGAAGAATCTGGCTGCGATTACAACTCAAAACACGGAATCCTTAAAGCAACTTGCACAAGCAAAAGAACGAGCAAAGGATTTGGAGCATAAACTGAGTGAAGCCCAAAATGGCAAGGGTAACAACTTGTGGATGTTAATTGCTATTATTGCAATCATTCTTCTCATTGTTTCTTTCCTTTTAAGATAGTGTAATTATAAAGATTAAGGCTTTATGTCAGAACAAGAATTTGAAAGCATCCCTTGGCAGTATGGTAATAAGGTTCGTCTGAGTAATGGTAAGGAATATACCGTCAAAAAGAAAAAGAAGAGATATATCCTTCTGTATTCTAACGAGTACCATGCCTATTTCGTTGCTGATTATAGAATCACAGTAGAAAGAACCTCTGCTGAGGTTCAAGACTATTGGACTAATCATCCAGAAAAAGTGAGGCCTTCCATTTTAGAACATAGAAAATGATATTGGTATGAGAAATAGAATATTAGGCATCCTAAAAAAAATGTTTGGAGGACATGATGATTGTCCTACCGAAAGGAAGTTTACTCCTAAGTCAGAACCTCGAAAATCTTCTCAAAAGTATACTCCAAACAGCAATGATGTTCGCATTGTTGCAGGTGAAGATGTTTTGATAATAACAGATGACAAGATGATAGGAGGATTGTGGGCAGGAGTTGATGATTACGATTCTTGTTCTGTCTCGGAACAAGAGTGTTATGATAAGATGAATATGCTTATCAAAGAAAATTTTGAGGAAGCTTGTGATGCGTTACTATTTAAACTGGATGAGCATCAATACCTAGTAAATATTGCAGACTGTATTAATAGAGGCCCATATGACGAGTTAGGTCCTTTGTATCTTCATTTGTGTGAAGATTTGATAAACGTCTTTTATCCTATAATTAAGCATTTCGTTGATACACGTAGTGATGGGAAAAATGTAGGATTTGTAAATCTTTGTGGTGGTGGAACATCAATAGCCATATCATCGCTTATAGAAAAGTTTAAAGCTGATGGCTACAATTGTTTCGTTGAGATTGCCGTTCTTCCTTTTCAGGAAAGGAAATCCTTATATGCCATACAAAAGTGTAGGAGTTGTTTGTTAGATTTTGAATACGAGAAATTTGATTGTCAGCCTTATCTTAACGATTCTTCTTTGGCAGATTTCTTTGCAAAGGATGTGTTTGTAGTGCTTGATGCTATGAAAGATAGAGTCATTAAGAGAATGGCGAATATAAATTTGCGTGATAACTCTGTAGATGTTCCAGTTATTGCTTGTCCAGAGTATAAGAAACTGTCGGAATATGGGTATATTCGAACTATTGCTGATATAATTAAGGTTTTAAATGAAACCAAAAGTTATACAAGTCCAAAGGTTTTGATTGCAGATTTGTATGAAGCTTTAGAGCCTTATCGAGAAAGAGGAACAGTCTCGCAAAGTTCTATAGATGCAGTTCGGTGTCTCATTCACGATAATTCGTCCTACCTGTTTAGTGATCAAAAATTGGATATTAACAAACTTGCTCGTATCATTGATAAGATTCCTTCAGAAGGTAAAAATGCAATAGACCGGGTGTTTAGCATTCGTCAAAAAGCGAAGATTCTCTATGCTGTAAAGTTTGCAAATAGAATATGTAAATATACAAATTCTAATAATCTCATTTATGACTTGCAGGGTTTGTTCTGGGGAAACTCAAATTGGGGGTGGCATACAAAGTTACTTGACGATGTTCACCCACATATGGATAATGGCGTTCGATTTTTCTTGGAGTGTGTTGAGAAAGCATGGCCGTCCATTACAAGTAAAGACAATACCACTGGCGAGATGACTTTAAACAATGACTTATTGGAATCCTATATGTTTACTGATCATGAAAAGAAGATAAAGGAGAAAGGTCTGGTATCAACATTGAAAGAAGATTATGAAGAGGTGCCTGGATGTCATTCAGCAAGATTGATGCCCAAACGTCCTGGATCAGGACCAGTATATTTAGTTGATGATAATAAAGAAATACAGAGAGCTTGCCATCCTTCCGATGATACGCTGATTCAACAGGAGTTTTATGAATGTGGCTTTATAGAAGTTTTGATAAAAAACATGATGGCAAGGCACGAATATAGAGAAGTTGAAGGAGATCGAAGTATGTACTATCTTCCAGTCAAGGATTATTCCTGCCCTATCTATGATGGAAGATATCATGAAATGTCATTTGATACAGAAGAACAAAGGATGAAATTCATAGAATCCTTCAACAAAGGATGATGAGAGTTTTACAGGGCTAATTTCTCAATATATTCTATAAGGATGGCGGCATTAAATGCTTTGCCATCCTTTTTTGCTGTAATGTGAAGATGCGGTCCTGTTGATGCTCCTGTATTTCCAGATACTGCAATGTTCCTGCCAGCTGTTACAAAATCATTCTCCTTAACGAATGGTTGAGAGAGGTGGCAGTAACTGATGGTATAATCTCCAGTCCTTACTGTAACAAACTTACCTGACCTGCTATCTTGACCAACTTTGACAACAGTACCAGGAAACATAGAATAGACATTCTCATATCGTGCAGAAAGGTCTATGCCATTATGCAAGATTCGTTTGTGGTAGATTGGATGCATACGCATACCAAACCCAGAACTGATATGGATATTCTTCAGGGGAAGGGCAACAAGTGACATTAAATCCTGATTACTCATTGAGGAATCAATGGTTTGACCGTCCCCTTCAATATTCGTAGCCTTGGATTTTGGAATGGAGTCAACTACTTCAGTGCTATCCGTCAAAGTTTCATGTGACTTTGGCGGATTTGTTGTGCTTACACGTTTGTTGTTAATCGTGCCTATCGTATTGAACTGAGCATATAATGGCATGTTCAGCCAAAAGACAAAGGCCGTTAAGGTAATGAGCTTGATTGTTTTCATGTCGCAAAGGTAAGGCATAATCTGTTACTCAAAGAAAAACGATTGGTTAAACAATCAAACTCTAACTTTCTTTTTGTTTATAGTATGATTTTTGCTCATTTTCCATACTATTAAATTAAACCTTCTTAAATCAGATGCTTGCAAATAAGGCTTTTAATATCTAATATAGAAACAAGCTCTAAATTTGCATCGTAAAACAGTCCATGTCGGGCAATAGTATAAATTTTGAAATCTGAAAAGTATGATTAATCATTTTCAAGAAAGCGAGGTGCCATACGGTACGCTCGAACGTTTCGGACTTACGCAGGAGATGATTGAAGATCTTCCTGTAGATGTCCTTCAGAACATCTGCAACGGTCGTCGCTCGCCCGTGTTACCTATTGTTATTACTGCCGAGGATGGTGAGACAGAAAGGGCAAGAACGAGGTTCAGCCTTGTCCGCACTCCTGAAGGAGGTGTCGATGTTCTCTTCTATCCCAAGCTCGATGAGTATGACTTGAACCTCTTTAATGACCAGCAGAAGCAGCGTCTTCTGGAAGGCAAGGCCATCATCGGGCATCTGGAGAGCAACGAGGAGAATAAGGAAACTGGAGGCAAGCGTTTCTTCCAGATTGACCCCGAAAGCAAACAGGTTCTCTGTGTCCCCATGCCGGTCATCGGTCGCAATATGCAATATGTGGCCGACCGCTATCACCTTACAGGTGCTGAGATGCAGAAGCTTCAGAACGGCGATGTCTTATCCATCCTCAGTGATGAAGACGAGGAAATAGCCATCGGCATTGACCTCAACAGCAAGACAGGCATCCGTTTCGCTGCCGGTGACGAACAGACTTGGAAGCGCGAAGCCAAGCGTGAGTGGGACAAGTACAACTTCGGAGCCTTCGGATGCTGGGTTGCCGATGACAACGGCGACCTGAACTATGTCCATGAGGAAGACTACACCGAAGAGCTATGGCAGGAACAGAAGAAGTTGGGTATGCGTGTGATGCAACGTTAATCCCAGGAAACAAGTAAAACCCAAAATCAGAGAACAATGGCAGCAACAAAGTATTACCCTGAAGACGTACTCGTGGAGAAATTCCAGAGTAACGAATATGGTTGGCTTGATTACGTCAATCATCATTCTCCTGAATGGCAGGAGGAATTCACCGCATTCTGCAAGGAGCGTGACCTCACCATCAATGAGGAAAGCGCAGAGCAGTTTGTCGAGTGGAAGGGAGACCAGTTAGAGAATGCACAGGACAACTAAACCGAATCAGTATGTCTATCAGATCAAACACATTACCAATGGGGCGCGACTTGGCACCAGAGCTGCAGGACATCCTCCGGCGTAACGGTATGCAGGGGCATATCATTCGTCAGGGGGATGGCTTCGCCCTTGCCGTGCAGGGACATGACAGTCCTTTGCTGACGTATCCCATCAATCAGCAGCAGATGCGGGCAATGGTAGATTGGGGCACCAATTCAGCCAACAAGAAAGCCTACAATACCTTCGCCGCAATCCTCTCCAATGACTTCTATCTGCCCAGAAGCTTCGTCCATGCCCGCAATGCCAATGGCCGTGTTGCCATGGGATTGCATGGCTACCGTATTGGAGTCGGTGAATATGGACGCTTACCTTGGGACAGACGTGGACTTCATCCAATGATGGATCCTTATCATGGCCGTTTCCTTGGCTGGACTCCCAGGCAGCAGGAAGGCTGGCACATGCGCAGAGTCGGTGGAGCCTTGTTCATGCAAGGTGCGCCAATGGTTCCCGACCGTCCTGATGGCCGCATGAAGCCGGGCGAACTCCAGAACGGAGCCTATGGTTTCTATTACAAAGGTCAGCAGACACAGGTACAGCAGCCGTCTCAGGACGTGTTGGCAGATCTCCAGACGGTCATCAAACCCGTAGAGGTCAAGCCCAGACCAGTTGAACCAGCCAAGCCTTACAGCGAACTTATTACGAGTAAGGTGTATTTCACCAATGAGAAGTTCCGTGAATGTCTCGACAGTCACGGCATTATCATTGACCCAGAGAAGAAGACCCTCACCATCCAATCTACTGGAGCCAAGCAGGACTTTGTCTATGACCTGACCGATGAAGAGCTGAAGAAGCTCAACAGCAACAGCATCAAGGAAGTCCCCGTTCAGGCACGTCTTGACATCATCAATGATGTGGTCAAGAACGACTTTGCGGATAAGGTGACGATGGATATGCTCAACAGCAAGGAGCATATCGCCATTGCGCTGAAGCCCAAAGTGGCCGCTGAACTCGACCAGAGACAAAGCATTCTGCTTGAACAGACGAATATGCAACAGCCGCTTGACCCTTCACTCTCTGTTCAGCGAGAGCCGGAAGACAGAGCCGTTGCCCATGTCGATGGTCAGAGCCTCTATGAGATGAATGAGGGTAAGGGCTGGTTCCGTGAAGGCAGACATGGCCGTGAAGTCATGGTGGATGACATCAAGGTGGAGCCTGTCCGCAATGAACAGGGCGAACAGCAGAAGGACACAAAGGGCAATGCCCTCTATCGTATGACCGCTGTCATCAATGGAGAATCCATTTCCCATGAGATCAACCAGAAGCAGTACGACAAGTTCATGGCCATCGATGACTACCATCGCATGAAGCTCTTCAGCCACATCTTCAAGGAAGTGGATATGAAGAACATTCCAGGTGAGCACACAGGAATTGGTGCGAAGATTGGTGGAGCCTTGCTTGCCGGTCTCGCCGTGATGGGAGAACTCGGACGCATGAACCATAGTGGGCCTTCCGTCTTCATGGAACATCATCATGACCATGACCCACGTCCGCACATCTATTTCAAGCCTGGTGTCGATTCCCCACAGGACATCGCATCAAGGGCTTTCGATGCTGGTGTCAATGCAGGAATGCACGGTGTGGGCTTAGGCCGATAGTTTAAGGTAAAAAGATTCAGGATAACATGGCAAAGCTAACTTACGACGATTTCAAGCAACGCCTGAGCATTCAGGACGTGTTGGTAGATGCAGGCTATACGCTCAACAGGCGTGATGGCTTGCGCTACCCGTCGTATGTACGTCTGGGCAGTGACGGCAGACGCATCCACGGTGACAAGTTCATCGTCA
>Ga0256405_10004882_pt1 | contig 24231 bp, 23 predicted proteins | sample RumenRJG_02DNA_FD_189096 | JGI IMG/M metagenome (GOLD analysis project Ga0256405, IMG submission 189096) | Bovine rumen microbial communities from Lethbridge, Alberta, Canada - RJG_02 | ecosystem: Host-associated > Mammals > Digestive system > Stomach > Rumen | place: Canada: Alberta... | reverse complement strand
CCGCCTTTTCCTTATTTACGATTTCTATCTCGGCCTCTCCGTCGTCGCGCTGGGGCTGGTGATCTGGCTCGTCGTCCTGCTGGTCAGGGATCCGCAGGGCAAGGTGCGCGCCGCGCTGAAACGGAAATAAGGAAAAGGCGGTCCGGGCGTAAATGCTTTGACCGCCTTTCGCATCGCAGGATGGGAGGGGTGACATGAATGAAGAGATCCGGTACGCCTCACCGGAGAGTCAGTACGAGGACAGGGGAGTGGTCCCCGCCGACACCGAGGAGATTTTCTGGACCCGCATGAGCGACGACTATGACAGCCGGCTGAAGTGCGGGAATCTTCTGGCCCGGCAGTACCGCTACCGGGAAGCCGTCGAGGTGTACCGCAAGGCCGAACGCATCCGTCAGGATGATCCGGCGCTGTATCTGCGGATGGGCGGCGCGCTTCTGACTCTGTTCCGCTTCGACGAGGCGGCGGAGTGTTATGAACGCGCGCGGGAGCTCGGGATGGAGGCGCGGAAGCTGGCGTTTTATTTCGGTTTCCTGGATTACCTCTCGGGGAACTGGCGCACGGCGGCGGAACGGTTCCGGGATGTCCTTCCGACCGATGAGGAGAACACCGTTTCCGCGGTTTACTGGCACACCCTTTCCTCCGTCCGCGCGGGTACAGCTCCGGATCTGCTCGTCGAGGTGAAGCCGGATTTGCAGGTCGGTCACCACACCGCCTATCTCCGTGCGCTGGATCTGTTCCGGGGGACGGTTTCGGCGAAGAAACTGCGGCGGGAGGCGGAAGAAGAGCGGAACGATCTGAACGCGGTGATCCTCTTCTACGGCCTGTCCGTCTTTTGGGAAAGCCGGGGCGACGAAAAGCAGGCGGCGGAGCTGAGACGGGAAACGCTGGCGCGGGAATCCGTCTGGCCCTGTGTGGCGTCGCTCGCCGCAAGAAGGGACGAACAAGCCGGGAAGGAAAGGCAAAGGAAATGAAAAGGTTGTTCAGAATATCCCCCTGCCCGGTCTGCGGGAAACCGGCATCGCCTCTGTCCCGGTTTTACGTGCGCGACAGCTGGATCTGCCGGGAGTGTGCCGATCTCGCCGGGTGCCTCTTTGGAGGAAATTCCGTCTCGACTGCGGATCGTCTGGCCCTTATGCGGACCGAAGAGATTGCCGGGCAGGTGCAGAAGGAAAAAGCGGAGCATGCAGCCATCGTCAGGGCGTTCTCCGCAGACTGGACGAATCTGTTCGTCGTCACAGGCGTTCTTTCCGCCTCGGACAGACGGGGGAAAAAGCAGATCGTCGGTATCGTGCTGAAAGGGGAATTTTCCCCCGGCAGTGAGGCGCGGGTTTTGAATCTGAACGCGGAAGAACCGTACAGTATCACTGCCGTTGCAGCTTATCGGACGGATCCGGGAAAAAGGCTGTTTCATCGGTTTCCCCATCCCCATACCATCCGGGAAGGAGAATGCGCCTGCCTGACAGTTCCGGAGGCCGACCTCTGCGCGGGGGATATTTTGGGAAACAGATCTGCTTCAGATACATAGACGATGCGACATTCCCCCGGAAAGACGAACCTTCCGGGGGATTTTTGCTTTGATAGTCAGTTGTAAATCAATTCTGCGAGCACGATTTCCTCCGCCTGTGCATGGCAGGTATTCATGAGTCCGACCCACTTCATTGGATCGTCGGCCTTCAGATTTTCTGTGACGCCCGCGCCTTTCATAAGGGCGGGGAGGATTTCTTCGATCCTCCGGTTTGCGGCAGCCTCGATTTCCAGAAGATGCGGCGGCCTCGATTTCCAGCAGATGCGGGAACAGGGACTCCGATAAGACCAGCTTGTTGTACAGAAACGGCCTGTGCTCTTCCAGAAATCGTTTCCGCATTCGTCCGTATTTGCCGATGGGCGGGGTTTTCCGTAACTTGAGGTCGGGGATGAAATAGTCGCCGCAGGGAATAAATTCGATCATGGCGCGCTCCTTTCTGCCAGGTGGCGAGGTGATTGTATCACATTACCGCCCGGAGCGCAAGGATGGCGTTTGCGTCAAGGTTCCAGATTGTCCTCGCTGAAGAGAGGAGAATCGAAAAACTCTGTCAGGCTTATGCCGAGTCCCTGACACAATTCGTGAAGAATCCGCAGGACAACGGAATCATAGGTGCAATTGACTAGATTTCCGATGGTCGATTTCGGGACGCCGCAGCGCTTATACAACGCATACTGTGTCATGTTCTTCTCGGCAAGAAGTTCCTTCAGCCGCTCGCTGACCGCCTGATTCAGGTACATTTCTCTTAACCGCCTTGAAATGGTGATAAGAGTATTATAGAATCCGTGTTCCGGAAAATAGTCCATTAAACTGTACTAACCTCTGTTTTTGTGCTATAATACAGAAAACTATATGAGTACAGGGAAATGGACTATGCGGAATCAGGAAGAATTCACACAAATACTATGCGGGGAAAAATCAAAATGCTGCTGCTTTACAGGCCACAGGCCGGAGAAGCTGACAGCATCGGAGAATGAAATCAAGAAGTGGTTGGACGAAAAGATCAGTGAGGCTGTTGGGGACGGTTATACGACCTTCATCACCGGGATGGCCCGCGGCGTCGATCTATGGGCGGGTGAACTTGTTCTCCGGCTGAAAGCACAAGGAGTCCCGATCCAATTGATTTGCGCATTGCCGTATCCTGGATTCGGGGATCATTGGGCGGGAAGATGGAGGAATTTGTATGACGGAGTATTGTCCGGTGCGGATTCCGTGATATGTGTCTGTGGCGCGTATTCCCGTTTTTGCTTCGGACGACGGAATAAATGGATGGTGGATCGGTCGTCACGCCTGATTGGAGTTTACAACGGCGCACCCGGTGGGACAAAGAATACAATCGACTATGCGCATAAGCGAGGCATTATAATAATCATAAAAGAATAATCGAGTCAACGCAAGCCGGTAAGCAATTCGTTTACCGGCTTATTCTATCACAAAATCACGGAGGAAGTTTTTATGGCAACAACCAACAGAGACACCACCACGCCCCCCAGACTTTCCAAGGAGATCCAGACCCTGTTGGATGAGTACCGCGCGCTCCGGGAGGAAATGGAAGCGCACGAAGCAGAGCTTTCCCGGTTACAATCCCGTCAGTACGCCATAAAAGGGGAAATTGCCGCTCTGGAAATTCCTCCGCTGAAAGCGGAGATGGAGGCGAACAACGAAAAGATTGCGCACCTCGAGGAACGGAAACGGTATTATGAGACCGATCTGAAAATCCGCGAGGCGCAGAAAAAGGAACTTCTCCGGAAACAGCGGAACCGCCGGATCTTCACGCGGGGTGGGATGCTGGAATCATTTTTGCAGGAGCCGCTCATCATGACGGACGAGGAGGTGCATGATTTCCTTTTAGAAGTGTTCCGTATGCCGGAAGTAGACGCCTTACTGTGTAAAGTATTGGAACATTGCCGCAGGAATTTTGAAAATGTCTCAGAGGAAGACTCCGAAACTGAGCCGGAATAAGGGACCCTTTGTTAAAGGGCGCAATTATACACCGATAACGGTGCAATTGTGATTTTGCGAAACTTTTCCCAGAGAGTATTCGCAAAATAGATCCGGCCCGCGATTATTCCTGCTGAAAAAGTCATTGGATTAGCACTTTGCGCAAATCACAGGGCAAGCCCTGCGCCGATAAATCGGTTACCCGGACATTCTTTTCAAAAAAGAGTGCAAGAAAAAGAGGAGGCGAGAAATATTTCCTGTCCGCATTTTGAAATAAAAATCCGACAGCGGAGCAAAGGACAATCCGCTGTGGCCGGTGCCGCGTACCAGAGCGGCGAAAGACTGTACTCCGAGTTCGACCATCGGACGAAGAATTATTCTTACAAAGCCAGCGAGGTCATTGCAAAAGGGATCCTTCTTCCAGAACGCGCACCGCCCGAATACGAAAACCAGCAGACGCTCTGGAATGCTGTGGAGAAATCCGAGAAGCAATGGAATGCGCAGCTATGCCGCGGTATCATCATGGCGATCCCGCGGGAACTCTCACAAAGTGAATATGAATCTTTAATCCGCGATTATTGTCGGGAGCAATTCGTCTCCAAAGGCATGGTCGCGGATTTTGCGATTCATGATAAGGGGGATGGAAATCCTCACGCGCATATCATGCTGACCATGCGGGCGTTCGATGAAAACGGACAGTTCCTTCCGAAAGCTCATAAGGTTTACGATCTGGACGAAGATGGGCAGCGGATCAAACTTCCGTCCGGCGAATGGAAAAGCCATAAGGAAAATACAGTCGATTGGAACGACCGTGGGAAAGCTGAAATATGGCGAAGCGCATGGGCGGAGATCTGTAACCGGTATCTGGAACGCGCCGGGAGCGAAGAACGTCTCGACCTTCGTTCATACGAAAGACAGGGACGGGACGAATTGCCGACGATCCATCTCGGTCCGGCTGTCGCACATCTCGAAAAGAAAGGTGTCCGCACGGAGATTGGCGATTATAATCGGGCGATTAAGGCGCATAATTCGAAACTGTCCCGTTTACGAAAACTGATTTCGGATATCGCGTCCTGGCTGAAACGATTCCGGGAAGCGGTTCGGGAAGTCAGAGAGGAAAATAAGCAGCCGACGATTATGGATTATCACCTTGAGTATCTCAGTATGAAACGCGCCAGGCGCAGGGGATGGTCGAACGCCGCGAAAAACAAAGCTACCGTGAAGGATATGCACATGACCGCGCGTCTTTCCGACTGGATGATGCGGAATAAAATCTTCCGGCTCGCCGATCTGGAACGCGCCGTCGCCGAATATCAAACGGACTTCGATTTGATATCTGAACATCGCCGCGCTGTAAAGAAAATCGAAACCGGACTGAAATATGTTGACACGGTGATTCGATTGAAGCCCGTTGTCGAAAAATCGAAGAAGGGCTTCAAAATCATTCGGGAGCGGTACGCCGAAGAACATGCCGACGAGATCGTGGAATATAACAAGGCAGTCCGGTATCTGAAGGCAAATCAGATGCTCGAATCAGGGAGCCTGATTCAGGACGACCTTGCAAAATATGAAGCGAGACGCGACACCCTTTTGAAGGAAATCGCTCAGACCGAAGAGAAGCTCCGCGCTGCCGATCTTGATCCGGAGATCATTCGGACGATCCGGTATCAGGTCGAAAAGGTGACGGAAGCCGGAGGGATTCCGGAGAAGAAGGAGAGCGTGATCGGGCGGCTGGAGCATTTGAAAGCTGAGGGGGACAAGGAAAAGCAGGAAAGACAGATTCAGGGAAACCGGGTTCTGAAATGAATTTCATTTATTCGCATTTATGCTCCGGTATGCAGAAACAATAACCCGGAACGGTGCGCTTGATTAACTGAGACTGCTTGAACTGCCTGAACGATATTTGGGGACAGAGCATCATGTACGGATGAAATTCAGAGTCTGAAATCCCTTCTGCCGAGGTGAATGTTCTCGATATACTCGGCGGCTTTTGCGCGGACCTTTTCTTTGGGGATCCGTCCAAGCTCTTCCGCGATGAGCTTTTCGCCGACCGATTTGGTTTCGGGGGAGGCATAGTCCTCGAGGAACTCCTTGAGCGTCATCAGCGCGTTCGGGTGGCAGCAGTTCTGGATCTGTCCGGTCTTGCAGAGCGACATGAATCTGTCCCCCGTTCTGCCCTCGCGGTAGCAGGCGGTGCAGAAGGACGGGATATATCCGAGGTCCATGAGCCATTTCACCACCTCGTCCAGAGAGCGCTGATCGGATACGTCGAACTGCTCCGTGTCGTGGGGACGCTCGTCTGCCGCGTATCCCGCGTATCCGCCGACGGAGGTTCTCGAACCGCCGGAAATCTGGGAGACGCCGAGCCCGAGGACCTTATTCCGGCAGGCTTCGCTCTCTCTTGTCGAGATGATCAGCCCCGTATAAGGCACGGAGATGCGGATGGCGGCGACGATCTTTGCGAAAATGTCATCGTTGATGCCGTTGTCGAACACGGTGGGATCGATGTCGTCCGCCCGTTTGATCCGCGGAACGGAGATCGTGTGAGGGCCTATAGCCTGTCACGAGGTATGGCTGGCTCATAGCAAGCAGATCGCTCAGCATGACTTCAACGCTCCTACGATCGCTGCCAACTGCTCCGGATCCGCATTCTCCGGCATGGCTAGGATTGTTGTGCTTCGTCGTACTTCGGATAGGGCAGGACGCCGAAATCCGCTTCCATATTCCGCAGATCTTCAATGACGCCGATCTGGGTGGTCATGAAGAGGGCGTGGTTTTCGCTGACTGTTTCATTGTGTGTATCCAGTGTCATTTTGATGTCATAGATATCCTCGATCTTGGCGTTCCGCTGAAACACAGCGTCGTTGATGGCGTCACCGCGCATCTCGTCCGCGTACAGATCCCGCGTATGGACCGGGTAGGTATGCATACTGTCGTCCCGCGATATGATGCGGAAATTATAGCCGTTGAAACGCACAGCAGGAAGGACCGGCGCATACTGCTCCTTGCCGTTTCCGTCTTCTGCCTCTCCGCCGGAGGACGGATCGGAGGCGGCAGTCGTCTGGAGGATGTCCGGTGTCGTCGATTCGTCAGAACTGTTTGCGGCACTTTCCGAGCATGCGGCCGCCTGAGACAGCAGCAGGACAAGCAGCAGCCACCGCGAGATCCTGCCAAGGATCTTCTTCCTCATATCAAAAACTTCCGCAAATACAATATTTTCGATTTCATTATACCCGCACCGAACTCGAATGTCAACGGATGTAATTGCGCATTGACCGAACAAAATTGCTCATTTTTGAGAATATCCGGCAAAGAATGTGGACTGTTTCCGGTAAACTCCGGGCGTTATACCGTGAAATGCTTTGAAGTGACGAATAAATACAATGGGATCGCCATATCCGATAACGGAAGCGATCGCGGAAACGGAAAGAGAGGTGGTGCGGAGCAGCTCCTGGGAGCGGTTGACGCGGCATTTATGCAGATACTGATACGGCGTCATGCCGATCTGCTTTTCAAAAACACGGATCAGATGGTGCTGCGACAAGCGTGTGAATCTGGCGAAATCTTCAATATGCAGTTCCTCCGCGCTGTGCTCCCGGATGTATGCTGCCAATTCCGAAATGTCCGCGCGGTTGATCTGCGCTGGCGATTCGTCTCCCTCGGCGAGGGACGCCATCAGTTCGGTGATCAGCCACGACAGTGCGTGACTCTGGGAGGCGTAGGAAAGGACGTTGTTGTCCTTCGTCATGGCGTCGATGGACTGTATTTGCCGAATAAACGCATCCGGAGACCGGAGTCGGACCGGCGTCAGCGCGGCGAGCAGGGAGCTGCGGTATCCCTCCATGGACAGGGCGTTGAAATGAAGGAAATAGAAATCCCATGTTTTACCGGGCAGCGTCGCGTATTCCTGATAGTCATTGCAGTCTATCAGCACGGCGTCTCCCTTGCCGAGCGACGCTTTTTGACCATGCCATGCGATCCTCCCGAAGCCGTCGGCTGTCGCAATGAGAAGATAGCTGTCGAGATTGTCGCGCCGGGTGTAATATTGATCTTTTGTACAAAAATACCCGCATTCGACCACATGAAAAGGAAAAGAATGCACACAGGAATCCGGCGTAAGAACGTGCCAGTAGGATTCCGGCGTCAAGTCAAGCTGATACTCCAACATGTCAGAACGCTCCGATCTGTTTGATGACAGCCCCATTATAAAGGATTTTTGCAGATAAGTAAACACCGCCGCATAAAAGGAGCAATTTTGTACTATAGCACAGCAATTATTGCCATTGTTTTTTCGCCGGCTCTGCGGTATCATGTCGTTGAAATCAATCCATCATGCCGGAGGAATTCTGTGAGAGACATCAGGATCGGACTATACAGCGCAGGGCTGCGGACGTACTGGGCGCAGTTTCCGGGATTGAAAGCGCGGCTCGAGTCCTATAACCGCTTTATCGCTGAAAAGCTGTCGGCATACGGCGAGGTATTCAACTTCGGTCTGCTCGACAACGCGGATCGGTCGGAGGAGGCGGCGGACTATTTCGGTGCGAACCGCGTCGACCTTCTCTTTCTTCACAGCGCGACGTATTTCACCTCGGATATGGTTCTGCCGGTCCATCGGGCATGCAAAATCCCAGCAGTGGTGCTGAACCTTCAGCCTTCGCCGCAGATCGACTACAGCCGGACGGACACCGGGGAATGGCTGGCGAACTGTGTCGCGTGCCCCGTGCCGGAGGTATCGAACGCCTTTGAGCGCGCGGGGATCGCGTTTCAGTGCGTGAGCGGCCTTCTGGGGCTGACGGATACGCCGGAAGGCGCGCTGTCGGACGAGCGGACTGCCGGACGCCCCGAAGCCGTGCGGGCATGGCAGGAGATCGGGGACTGGTGCCGGGCTGCCATGGTGAAGAGGAACCTCGAGAACGCCCGTTTCGGCTTCCTCGGCGGAAACTACTCCGGGATGCTCGACTTATACAGCGATTTTGCCATGCTCACAGCGCAGGCGGGAATTCACGTGGAAATCCTCGAAATGTGCGATCTCGCCGCGCGGCTGGAGCAGGTGACGGAAAGCGAAATTGCCGGAAAGCTCCGCGAGCTTCGGGAGATGTTCACGATCACCGGCGGGGAATCCGCGGACGCGAGAGTGCGCAGGCCCACGGACGGGGAGCTGCGGTGGGCGGCGAAGGTAGCGGCGGCGCAGGCGAGGTTGGTCGGAAACTACCGCCTCGACGGGCTGGCATATTACTACCATTCCACCGAGGGAAATCCGTATGAGGACATCCAGAGCGGCTTCATCGCGGGACATTCGCTCCTCACGGCGAAAGGGATTCCCTGCGCGGGCGAGGCAGACCTGAAAACCGCGCTCGGCATGAAAATCTGCGACCTGCTCGGCGCGGGCGGGAGCTTCGCCGAAATCGTGGTGACGGACTACGTGAACGGCACGATCCTCATCGGACACGACGGACCGTTTCACGTAAAAATCTCCGACGGGAAACCGATCCTGCGCGGCATGGGCGTGTATCACGGCAAGCGCGGCAGCGGTATTTCGGTGGAGGCAAAGGTCAAGCCCGGTCCGGTCACCACCCTGAACGTCACCCAGACAAGGGACGGACGGCTCAAATTCATCGTCAGCGAAGCCGAAGCCACGGACGGACCGATCATGAAGATCGGCAACACCCAGACCCCCGTGCGCTTCAACACCGTCCCCGACGCTTACATGAAAAAATGGTTTGCCGAAGCGCCGACGCACCATTGCGCGCTCGCTGTCGGTCACATCGCCGGTGTGCTTGAGAAACTGGGGCAGCTCATGGATATTCCGACGGTTGTGCTGTAACCGGATAGGATTCTATGCTTGATATAACAGGAGGAAATCATGCAGAACATCATTCGTGAATTCAAAAATCCCCCCGCCCTCTACCGCCCCGCGCCCCTCTGGGTGTGGAACGACGAAATGACGGAGGAGGCGATCGCGTTTCAATTAAAGGAGCTGGCGGAACACGGCTTCGGCGGCGCGTTCGTGCACCCGAGACCGGGACTCGTGACGGAATATCTCTCGGAGAGGTGGTTCGCGCTCTGGGAATATGCGCTGAACTGCGCGAAAAAGCTCGGGATCAAGCTCTACATCTACGATGAAAACTCCTATCCCTCGGGATTCGCCGGAGGACATGTGTCCGGCATCGTCCCCGAAGGAATCGCCGCCTATGCGCGGATCCGCATCGCCGAGACCCCCGAGGGCGTGCGGCAGAGCGGGGACTGCGTGGGCGTTTACGCCGCGACGGACAACGGAAACGGACTGAAGGACGCGGTTAGCCTCGCCGGGATTCCCGAGAGCGAATGGAAGGACTATGGCAACCGCTTTATCGCGGTACACACGGAAAAGCAGGGGGCGACCGGATGGATGGCGGGATTCGCCTACGTCGATCTCATGCGTCCCGAGGTGCACGACGCCTTTATGGAGACCACGCACGAGCAGTATTTCAAGCGGTTCGGCGAGGATTTCAGGGACGCCGTTCCCGCCATTTTCACGGACGAGCCCTCCGTCGGGACGGTCGGACGGGACGCTTTGCCGTTCTCCTTCTGGTTCGCCCATGAATTCCAGAAGAAGAACGGGTACGACCTCAAAAAGAATCTCCCCCTGCTCTTCACCGACGCGGAGGGCGACTGCTTCGATCATCCGGCGGAGAAGGTGCGCTTCGATTACTACAACACCATTCATGAGCTGTGGGTAAAGAACGGCATCGAGGCGACGGGAAAGTGGTGCGCGGACCATCACATCAACTGGACGGGGCATTATCTCGAGCACCAGTGGCCGCTGACCCAGTACAACACCTCCCCGTCCATCCAGTCCTACTACGAATTCCACCAGTGGCCGGCGATCGACATGCTTCTCTCGAACTATCTGAAGGACCGCCCCACCCATGCGATCACCCATACGATCCGGGAGCTCCGGTCGGCGTCCAACCAGTTCGGCAAGGAACGAGCGCTCTGCGAGCTCTACGGCGCGGGAGGCTGGGATTCCTCTTTCGAGGACTACAAGCGCATGGGCGACTGGGTTCTCGTCAACGGCGTGAACTTTATCGATCAGCATCTGACCTATTCCACGATCATGGGCGCGCGGAAGCACGATCATCCGCAGTCCTTTGACTGGCGTCAGCCGTGGTGGAACGAATACGCCGGGATGAACGACTACATCGGACGCGCGCAGTGGATGCTGACCCGCGGGAGGATGGAGCAGCGGATTTTGGTGCTCAACCCCTCGACTACCGCGTTTCTGGTAAGCGGACTCGACGCCTCCGGGGATATGTTTGGCAACGGGAATCCCGACTGCATCCGCAATCCGGACATGACCTCCTTCCTCACCCTCTGCCAGACCCTGACGGACAACCAGTGGGATTACGACCTCGGCGACGAATACACCCTTGCGCGCCACGGCAGGGCGGAAAACGGCGCGCTCAACGTCGTGAAGCAGCATTACGCCGTCGTCCTCGTGTCCGGCGACATGAAAAATATGCTCTCCTCCACGGCAGCGCTTCTGAAATCCGCGGCAGAAGCGGGCGTGACGATCCTCGCGGCGGGCAAGCCCGGAAACCGGGTGGACGGCATGGTGAACGAAGCGGCGTATGCGGAGCTCGGCAAACTCTGGAAGTGCGTGACCGTGGACGAAATCGACGCGTGCCTCGGAAAACTGCTCCCCCGCAGGATCACGGCGGACAAGGCGTTCCCGGCGGGATTCGACCACATGAGGCGGAAACTCGACAACGGGGACGAGGTCTGGTTCTTCGTCAATCACGCGATGGAGCACTTTGAAGCGACGCTCACGCTCACGGGCGGCGGGGTGAAAGCGCTCGATCTTTTCACGGGAGAGATCGCCGCCGTTCCCCACACCGCGGAAAACGGAACGGTCAGAATTCCCGTGTCCCTCGTTCGCAATCAGTCGCTGATGCTGTATGTGACGGCGGAGGCGGCGGAGGTCGGCAAGACAAAGAAAAAGCCGGCGAAAGCCATGAAACCGGAACTTGTCGGCATCCGGCAGGAGAGTGAGAACACCTTCCCGATCTCGTATTGCGACTACACCTCCGGTTGGGGCGCGGAGAAGGACGTTTACGTCAAATTCCTCTGCGACCGCATCTTCCGGGAACGAGGCTTTGCGTCCAATCCGTGGGACAACAAGGTGCAGTTCCGGCGGAATATTATGGAGCGGGACGGGGATTACGACGAACAGAGCGGCTTCACGGCGGCGTACCGCTTCACACTCGACGAGGGATTCACCCCGGAAAAGCTGACCCTCGCGGCGGAGCATCCCGAATACTGCCGTCTGCGGGTGAACGGGATCGATATTCCGTGGAATCCGGGAGAGACGTGGCTGGATCGGAACATCGGCGTCGCGGACATCACGGCGGCGGTGAAGCCCGGGGAAAACACGGCGGAGATCATCCTCGACGTGTTCCGCGTACTCTTTGAGATCGAAACGATCTATCTGAAGGGCGACTTCGCGGTGGAAAACCGGAGGGGAAAGTGGGTTCTCACGGGAGCGAAGCCCCTCGGGTACGGCTCGTGGAAGGAGCAGGGCAGACCGTTCTACTCCGGGGCTGTGACCTACGAATACAAGCTCACTCTTGACCGCGCGCCGGAGTACGCAGAAATCGACGTGAATCCGTGGGGCGGGACCGCGCTGTCCCTGACGGTGAACGGTGAATATGCCGGGCTGATCCACGCGGACGGGCGGCGGGCGAAGGAAATTGCCGGGCTTTTGAAAGCCGGGGAGAACAAGCTCGTGCTCCGGGTCGCGGGAAACTTCAAGAATCTCATGGGTCCGCATTTCGAGCGGGCGAGAGGTTCCGCGTGGCCGGGGATGTGGCGTGCGAATCCCGCGCACACGCCGGACGCCGGGACGTATGATCTTCTGGATTTCGGTCTGACCGACGCGCCGACGCTGACGGCTGAATAAACTCGGAACTCTTCTGACAGGAATCCGTCCATCTCCAACACAAAATCCTTGAGCTGCATTTCATCCGCAATCCCCTGCTGTAATGCCGAAAGGAACGAAGAAGGTGAACTAAATGAAGGAAAACGCCTCCGTCTCGTCTTGCTGCGGACAAGCGATCTGACCCCCCTGCGGCGTCTCCCGCAGGGCATTCTGCGTGAAGCCCGGACTTGTTGCTGCCAGACTTTACCAAGAAATAGGAGCGCGGCAGATGGCATGGAAGACGCCGCCAAACTGCCGCCGAAGGAATCCGCGTTTCCTTAAAGAAGGAAAGATGTTTTCCGGAGGGAAATGTCCGCACATCCATCAACAGAAAACGGGGCTGGTGCAAAACTTCCGTGTTAGAAGTAATGCGACAGCCCCGTCTGCATTTGGATGGTATGGAAGCATGCCTGGAAGAACCGTACCCTCTGCCCTGCGCGCGTTTTCGGTACTGTATCGGCGTCATATGGAAGCGGGTTTACTCCAGAGGACAGAAAAGGCCAGACCATCAAGTCCGGGACAGAAATACAAGGTCACAATCGAATCATGATTGATACATTATCCCGGAATGGCGGGTAACGAATATGAAATCGGTTTTTTTCTGAAATCATGTGCCATAACCTGACTTTTTTGTCTGGTGTGGAGATTCATAGATATCGGAACGGCAATTCCCGCAAAGGATATTGGGCGGTTGCCGGAAACGGCATCCTCACCCATACCGTTACGAACGAAAGACTCGCACAGGCCGGATATTGCAGTATCCTTGCTCTGTACGAGTCTCTGCACTTTTGCGACTGAACTGCCGTGTACGGACCCGTACGCACGGTGGTGTGGGAGGTCGGTCACTCAACCACCGTTTCTTGCAGGTAAATAGTGCTGCCATTCCGTTTTTCCGTTCTCACGATTCCGGAGCTCGAAGAAAAAGTCTCCTTCTGTCCAGTTATAATGGGTGAACTCCTACCCGATTAGTTTTGATCTATCGAATATTAACCACGACTTTCACCATGGGTATAGAATGATAGAATTTTGCATCAGTTGTGCTGTAGCATATATTTTATAAGTTCACTTGCCGCCAGACTAAGACTACGTTTCTTATCTTCAACCAAACAAATGCTTCTGTTTTTCGGTGGTTCGGGCAATAAGATTTCTTCGATAAAGCCAGCCTTTAGAGCATTTTCGGCTAAAAACTCGGAAATAAAACCAATACCCATTCCTGCTTTCACCAAAGGCAACACCTGGTCAGCAGTAGCCACCTCAATATCAGGTTCTTTATAAAGTCCGCATGACAACAAATAATCTTGATAGAACTTGTATGTGTAGGAACTTCGATTTATAGAAATATATGGACGAGAAAAAATATCTCCCTTGTATCCGTCCATATATCCTTTTTGACAATAAAGAGATTCTCGAAAATCTCGAATTGTTCGAATACGATAAATTGTGTCTGCTTTTTCATGGAGTGTTACGACTGCAAAGTCAGCCACTCCATTTTTTACTGCCTCCATAGCTTGCGGCGAATTAAGGTTTGCCAAGCGGAACTTCACGTTCGGATAATCCTTATTAAATCTCGTCAATTCCGGAAGCAACGAACCGTACAATCCGATTTCAGTTGTGGCAATAGATATGAGCCCACCATCCAGATTTCGTTCAGATATGATTTCACTCTCTGCTTTGCTCAAATTATCAAATGCAATTTCAACATGATGAAAAAGTTTTTCTCCCTCCGGTGTTAAATTCACACCCTTATTGGAGCGCAGAAAAAGTTTGCACCCAAGTTGTGCTTCTAAGTTATTGATTGTCTTTGTGATGTTTGGTTGCCCACGAAGCAGTACTTCAGCGGCTCTTGAAAAGCTGCCGTATCTTGCTACATAATAGAAAATCCGATAGTAATCGTAAGTTATATCCATGTCTAACATTCCTTTTGGTAATACTCAGTATTGCTGATATATATTTTACTCATAACACAAGAAGTATTATAATACCTATCAGTAAAAAAATCAATGGAGGATTTGTAAACATGAGCATACTGTTTGAAAATTTGATGTTTTGCATTTTTATTGTTGCAGATTTTATATGGCTGGTACAAATTTGGAAATCCACTAAGACCTTTTCTATATCAGAAAAAATACGTTCTGTGACTTTTACGACTGCATTTTTGCTTGGCTTCGTTTGGATGGCATTAGAAAACCATATACTCGGTGCGATATTTTGCATGATAGGATTTATGATGTCTCAATTCTCCGTTGCTGTAACATTTTATGAAAATTACAAGGAGTTGGAGATACCATATGAATAAGGATTTGACGGTCGGAAATCCGACAAAAGTATTATGGCTTTTTTGTATGCCGCTGTTCGGCAGCATTATTTTTCAGCAGCTCTACAACATAGCCGACAGCTTCGTAGCCGGAAAGTTTATCAGCGAAAACGCTTTGGCTGCTGTTGGTAACAGCTATGAGATTACACTGATTTTTATTGCCTTTGCCTTTGGATGTAATATCGGCTGCTCAGTAATTGTTTCTCAGTTTTTCGGCGCAAAGAGGTATGCAGATGTAAAAACAACCGTTTATACATCTTTTATCGCCACCGGCGTGATTTGCCTGATTCTCATGGCAATCGGTCTTTTCGGTTGCACCTCATTACTTCACTTAATCAATACGCCATCTGAGATTTTCGCTGACTCAGCATTGTACCTTGATATTTACCTCTATGGTTTGCCCTTTGTATTCTTCTACAACGTCAGTACGGGTATCTTCTCAGCTCTCGGAGATTCAAAAACACCGTTCATTTTTTTGGCGGCATCCTCAACTTCCAATATTGTAGCCGATATTTGGTTTGTAAAAGGTTTTGGTATGGGCGTAGATGGTGTGGCATGGGCAACTTTTATATGTCAGGGGATAAGCTGTGTTCTTGCTGTCATATTTATATTAAAGCGTTTGCGTGAAATTCATTCTGATGAGCCACACAAGATCTTCGATCTAAAAATACTTGGCAAAATCGCTAAAATTTCCATACCGAGCACCTTACAGCAGAGCTTTATTTCCATCGGGAACATTGTAATTCAAGGTATAATCAACGGATTCGGTCCGGCGATCATTGCAGGATATTCTGCTTCGGTCAAACTGAATAACCTTGTCATAACATCCTTTACCACAGTTGGAAATGGTATTTCAAACTATACCGCGCAAAATCTTGGTGCCGGAAAGCCAGAACGTGTCAAACAAGGATTTAATGCAGGACTTAAAATGGTATGGATATTATCTATTCCCCTTGTTCTGCTTTACTTCATCGGCGGCAGATTTTTAATTCCTTTCTTCATCAAGAATGTAACCGCTGAAGCATTATCATCGGGACTTGTGTTTCTTAAAATCCTATCACCATTCTACTTCGTGATTTCTGCCAAACTCGTTGCTGACGGAATTTTAAGAGGATCAGGGTTGATGAAGCAATTTATGATTGCTACCTTTACAGACCTAATACTCCGTGTAGGGTTAGCTTTTCTTCTCTCAAAAACAGTACTCGGCTCAACCGGCATATGGTGTGCATGGCCGATTGGCTGGACGATTGCCTCAATCGTATCTATCGTATTCTACAAACAAAGTCTATCAGATAATCGTTCCGAAAAGTGTGAAACAGACTTCTAACTTGGATATAGTGTAAGTTTGTAAAATTCATGTAACATATTCAAGAATCCCGCACATTCCGAACATTGCATTTAGTCGGAATGGGCAGGATAAGTTTAATCGAGAGGTCTATACTCAGTTACAGTTTTCAAATAGGTTTCGGGATTGCCGTTCAATATCAAATCTGCATATCCAATCGGGTCATTGTAGATTAGATAGTCCAGTTCTGACCGCTGATACATGTTGTCAGCAATCTCGTTCTCCACGGCGATAGTAAATCCCCTCCATCTCGGCGCGTGCGTTGAGCCTATTGAGATAGTCGGAAGGTGTTTCTTCGACGACTACAACCCGGAGGTGTTCCTTGTTGCTGGCGTTAGCCCTGACGTGGGTGGAGTCCGTCATGAGGAGTCTGCCGTCAATGAGGCCGTACTCGATGCACTGTTTCACAATGTTGGAAAAGATCTGTTCGAAGATCTTGGTTCCCTTGAGCTTCCTGCGGCGCAGCTGGGAGAAAGCGGAATGTTCTGGAGTCGGATCGTCAAAGTCGAGGCCGAGGAACCAGCGGTACGCAATATTGAAACGGACCTGTTCGCACAGCTTCCGCTCGGAATCGATCCCCTCCATGAAGCCGAGCAGAAGCATCTTGATGACCAGCACGGGATCAAGAGACGGCGGAGTAAGGTCAAAATCGATGCTCTGCTCTTTAAGTCCGGATCTGCTGCATCAGATAGGCCGCCGGAACGAGAAAAAATCCTTCCGAAACAGGACGCGTTTCCCGGGAGCAGACTGTTGAGATCATCTCCGGTCTCCTCATTCTGCGAGAGCCGTCATGGCGTCGTGGAACGCGGTCATGTTCTCCGCGGTCGTTGCGGGAGGGATGTCGCAGCCCGCGGAAATGATGATCCGCCTGCCCGTCGCCGCGTCGATCCGGCGCACCTTTTCGGCGAAGTCCTCCGGCTTTCCGTTCAGCACGTCGGACGCGGGAGAGAGGTTGCCGCAGAAGACCTGCCCGGGTTTCAAGAGTTTCGCTCCGGCTTCCACGTCCACCTGATAGTCCACGTCGAGGATGTGCGTCCCGGTGCCGAGGGTGAGGGGCAGGATCCGGTTCGTGTCGCCGCAGATGTGCAGCCGCGCGAAGCCTCCGTCCCGCTGAATGCGGTCGATCATCCTCTGATGAAGCGGAAGCACATGCGCCTCGTACAGGGCGGGAGGGATGAGGGAGCAGCAGGGCTCGACGATCTGGATCCCGTCCGCGCCGGCTTCGAGCTGGGCCTCGATGAAGCGCATGTCGTTCTCGAAGAAGATCCGCATCGCCTCCTCAACCGCGTCCTCGTCGTCCATCAGATCACAGAGGCCGTCCTCCACGCCGCGCGCGTTGCAGAATTCGGTGAAGGGACCTATGGCGATCCCGAAGATATATTTTATTCCTTTGAACTCCTCCGCCAGCGCGCGCAGGATCGCAAGACGGTTTCCCTCCCGCGTTCCGGGGGCGTAGTCCGGCAGGGAAAGATGGGAGATTTCCGTCACATCCTCGATGATGGGCGCGGCGGAAAAGGCCTTGCCGTCAAATACCGGCTTTGCGCCGAAGTCCTCGAGCTGCTCGTAGAAGTCGGCGTCCGGGAGCACGCAGTCGAAGTCGTATTTCGTCACGGCGGCACGGTAGGAGCGGATACGCTTCTCCGGATTGTAGATAAACTCCGGGTAGGGGATCCCCTGCTCCCGGGAGATCCATTCAATGGCCAGCGGCATGAAGGGCGGACGGTCCACGGGCTCTCCCAGGACGAATTTCACGGTGCGTTCGTAACCGTTCATGATGTTGCCTCCTTGTTGGTCAGGATTGATGAGGTTTGTCAGAATTGATGCGCCGAATCCGGTCGGCGGAAGGCCGTTGTCTATATCGCGTGCTCGCAGGGCAGATTCTCCCCGTTCCAGAGGCGGACGGAGGTCCAGGGCTCGTCCGGCAGGGACCAGAACGGCGCGGAGCCCGGCAGCCCGAGCGGCAGGAAGACGGCGGAGCAGAGGTAGAGGGAGCCCGTGCTGATGTAGTTCTCGCCCATGGCGGGCTGGGAGCCGCAGACGCCGATCCGGAGCCAGCCCTGTCCGTCGAACATGGTGGGATGGGCCAGCGTCCGACGGAGCACCGCCGTCAGAGCGCAGCGGACACCGGCAGGGGTGAGGCATGGTTCGAGATCCTCCCTCCACGCCATCTGAGCGAGGACCTGAAACGCGCCGAACCGGTAACAGAGAGAGCGTCCGAGGAGGGGATAGGTCCCTTCCGGGGAGATCAGGTGCTCCTCGTGGGAGGCGAAATGCCTTGCCCGCGCCGTCACGATCGGCTTGAGGCGTCCCCACGCGTCCGATTCCCCGCCGACCTCGTCGAGCAGATCGAGCAGCATCGGCTGGATTACGAAGCTGTTGTAATAATTGAGGTTGAAGTTCTCGCCGTCCCCGTACCAGCCGTCGCCCTTGTACCATTTTTCGTGGGCGAACAGGGCGTAGTCGATCCGCATGGGATCCCAGTCCGCCGCTCCTGCCCGGTGGAGAAGCGCCTCCGGCATCGCGCCGAAGAGAAGCCAGTTGTTCCGAAACGGCGGACGTGTCCTTGTCTCCCGCATCCTTGCGAGCACCTCCGTCTTTGTCCCGTCGTCCAGCGGATACCAGAGGACTTCCGGTGCCCGCAGAATCCCCTGCGCGAGGAAGGCGGCGTCCACCAGCGGCTGAAATCCCTCTGAAAAGTTCATGCAGTCGGGCGAGGACGGGGTGACCGCGTTTTTCAGGGCCATCCTGGCTCGTTCTCCCCAATACTGTCTGAGCCGTTCCTCCTCCCCGTCAGGTCCCGCGCAGCCGAGCCACGGGGCGAATCCCACCATCGTCCGCCCGAAGGCCTCGAGATAGGTGCAGCTTTCCCGGTCCGTCATGCCCGGTGCCGCTTCCACGGGCATATCCCGCCGCAGTCTCCCCTCCGCCAGCGCGTCGATCACGGGGGAGCAGATCTTGAGCATCGCGTCGAGCCAGAATCGTCTTGTTTTCACAGTACCTCCTGTAATGATTCCGCGGCTGCGAGTGCTGTTTTCACGGCGTCCGCGGGGTCTATTTCTGCGGTCGATACCGGCGTGGGATCTGCGCCGGCTTTCGGCCGTCATTCGCTCCTCCGGTCCTCCTCCCGGGGAATCGTCTTCACGCGGAATACGAAGTACAGGACGTGCAGAAGCCACACGACGCCGAGGATGATACAGGGGATGACAATACCTTTCCGCGCCATCATGAAGATGCCGAAGCCCATGAGAAGCGTGACGGTGCAGAGAATCGACAGCTTGGTCGAGAGGAGCATCCCGCGGCCCCTGACGAAGGAATCCAGGTGCTTCTGATAGAGCCTTGTGCCGAGGAACCACGTGTGAAGCCGCTCCGAGCTGTTTGCGAAAAAGAACAGAGTCAGCAGATAGAATGGCGTGGTGGGAAGGACCGGCAGAAAGACCCCGACGGTGCCGAGTCCGAAGCAGACGAGGCCCAGCGCGGCAAAGACAATGCGTTTGATGTTCAAGGTGTTCCCATCCTTTTCTTCTCCAGCCGGGTCGAGATCAGATGCCGTACGGCGGCGGCCGGGTGATACAGGATCATCCGCGGGCCGGAAAACCGCATGACCTCCCGGATCCGCTCCCGCATTTCGGGCCGATAGCAGTGGACGCGGCAGTTCTGACAGAAGGTCTTCTCCTCCATGAACGGGCATCGTTCGCTCCGCTCTTTCGCATAGGCGGAAAGCTCCGCGCATGGGCCGCAGAGGGAACCCTTCCTTGTCCCGTGCTTTTTTCTGCAGTACAGCGCGATCATCTCGCCGACCAGCCGCTTTTCCCGTTCCCGTTTGGTCTGAACGTTCATGACACCCGCCCGTTCTCCATCTCAAATACCTCGTCCGCGATCCGGGCGGTGGATTTTCTGTGCGAGACGAGGACGACGGTCCTGCCCGCCGATTCCTCCCTGAGCGATTTCAGGATCACCGCCTCGTTCAGGCTGTCGAGATTGCTGGTGGGCTCGTCGAGGAGCACGAAGGGCGCGTCGTGGAGGAAGGCCCTTGCCAGTCCGATCCGCTGGCGTTCTCCGCCCGAGAGCGTTTCGCCCAGCTCTCCGACCTCGGTTTCGTAGCCGTCCGGCAGAGTCAGGATGAAGTCGTGGATCGACGCCTTTTTCGCGGCTTCCTCGATCATCTCCCGGGTCGCGTCCGGCCGGGCGATTCCGATATTCCCGGCGATTGAGTCCTTGAACAGCACCGTTTCCTGCGTCATATAGCTCTCCATGTCCCGGAGGTTCTTCGTGTTGATGTCCTCCACGCTGACGCCCGAGACGGAGACCGTGCCCGAGCCCGTTTTCCAGAAGCGCATGAGGAGCTTGAGCAGGGTCGATTTGCCGCATCCGCTCCTTCCCACGATTCCGACGATTTTGTTCTCCGGGAAGGAGAGGGAGAAGCCGTCGAGGACCGTTTCTCCGCCGTAGGAGAAGGTGACGTCCTTCGCCGCCGCGCCGCGGAACGCGATCTCTTCCTTTCCGTCCACATCCCCGGTCTCCGGTTCCTCGTCGATCACGGCCAGCACCCGCGCGCCAGAGGCGGTGGTGGCCTGCAGGGTGGTCCCGAGATTGGCAAGCGCGGTGACCGGCCCGAAGGAGGACATGAGCGCGACAAGGGGGACGAGGAATCCGTCAAAGCCCACCGCTCCCCGTCCGTAGAGGAACGCGCAGAGGGCCAGCATGGCGAGATCGAAGGTGAGAATGAACGTGTTGGCCAAAGCCAGATTCACGCCGGTCAGCCGGTTGAGGCGGCTCTGCTTTTCGGAGAGGGAAATCGTCTTCTCCGTCAGCCCGGCGAGGCGCTTTTTTCCGCCGCCGTACTGGATCGTCTCGTCCAGCCCGCGGATGGATTCCAGCATATACGCCGCCAGCTCCCCGTTGTCCGCCCTCAGCTCGTCGCCGAGATTTCCGGAGCGCTTCGAAATGATGAGGGGCAGAACGACGCCCACGGAACCATACGCGCAGAGAGCCAGCAGACCGAGGGCCGGGTGATACGAGCCGATGAAGAGAACCATGACAAGCTCCGTGAGAAACGCGATGGCGATGGGCGCGATCGTATGGGCGTAGAACACCTCCAGCAGCTCCACGTCCGAGGTGATGAGGGCGATCAGATCTCCCTTGTCCCGCCCCTCCAGCTTCGCCGGGCAGAGACGCCGGAGTGCGCGGAACACCCTGTCCCGGATGATGGCGAGGAGCGTGAAGGCGATGTAATGGCCCGTGCGCTGTTCGCCGTATTTCAGCACCGCCCGGAGCAGAGCGATGACGATCAGCAGGATCCACAGGCCGCGGAGGGACAGCGGAATGCCGATATTCAGCCCTCCCAGGACCGCATAGGCCCCGAGGATCGGGATGAACTGGGCACAGAGGAAGCCGAGGGTCCCCATGAGGATTGCCGCCAGCATGAATCCCGTGAGGGGCTTCACCAGCTTCACCATGCGGAACAAAACCGCCGCCTTGTTCTGCTTCTTCATGTCAGACCGCCTCCTTCCCGTAGCTTTCAAGCGCCGCCTGCGTTTTCCACAGCCGCGCGTACACGCCGTCTTTCCCGATCAGCTCTCCGTGGGTCCCGCTCTCCGCGACGGATCCGTCTTCCAGCACATAGATCCGGTCGGCGGACTGTACGTTCGCCAGGCGGTGGGTGATCATGACCACGGTCTTCGATCCGGCGAGCCTCCGGATCCCGTCCAGGATGGCCTCCTCGCTCTCGATGTCGATGTTGCTGGTGGCTTCGTCGAAGATGTAAACCGGAGAGTCGTGCAGAACCGCCCGGGCCAGCGCGAGCCTCTGCTTCTGTCCTCCCGAGAGGTTGGACGCCCCTTCGAGCAGCGGCGTGTCCAGCCCCTGCTCGCTCCGGAGAAACTCCCCAAGGGCGCAGTCGTCGAGGACCTGCCACAGCCGCCCGTCGTCCGCATCCGGGGAGGCGGGGAGCAGATTGTCCCGCACCGATCCCTTGAAGAACGCCGAGCCGAAGCCGATGTAGGTGATATGCTTCATCAGGCTGTCCTCGCCGACGGTTCCGACGGGCTTCCCGCCGACACGGACCTCCCCGCTTCCCGCCGTCCTCCGGCCCATGATCAGGGAGGCTACGGTGGATTTTCCGCTTCCGCTCTCGCCGACGATCCCCACAAAGGAGCCCTCCGGCACCGTCAGATCGACGCCGTGCAGGATCTCCCGCTCCCCGTCGTAGGAGAAGCGGACGTTTTCAAGCTCGATCTCCCCGCCGGCCGCGGCTTCCGTCTTCTCAGCGGGCTCGTCCCCGTTCAGGAAGGCGAAGATCTTGTCGCTGGCCGCCATGCCGTTCATCGCCACGTGGAAATAGCTCCCGAGCCGCCGCATGGGAAGGAAGAAATCGGCCGACAGCAGGATCATGAAGACGACGTTCGAGAGGCCGAGCTCTCCCCTGACAAACGCCCGCGTCGCCAGCAGGATCCCCAGAGCCGCCCCGCCGTAGGCGACGAAATCCATGATGGTGACGGAGTTGAGCTGCATGGTCAGCACCGCCATCGTCACCCGGCGGAAATGCTCGGATTCCCGGTTCATCTCCAGGTTTTTGGCCTCGTCCGCCTGATAGATCTTGAGGGTCGTCATGCCCTCCAGGTTTTCGAGGAACGTGCTCCCGAGCTTGGTGTACTGGCCCCAGTATTTGGAGAGGATCCTCTTGGCGATCTTCTGAACCATCATGATGGCTCCCGGAATGAGGGGCACGCAGACGAGCAGCACCGCGGCCACCTTCCAGCTCCCTCCGAAGCCGAAGAGGAAGAACAGGGCGAGCGGCGCCATGAACGCATAGAAGAACTGAGGCACATACTGGCCGAAATAGCTCTCCAGCTGATCCACGCCCTCGACGCTCTCCTGCACCAGCTCCGCCGTGGATACATGCTCCCGGTAGCCGGTCCCCAGGCGCAGAAGCTTCGCGTAGATCTTCTCCCGCATCACCCGCTTGACCGTGCGCGAGGCGAGATAACTTATCCGCGCGGCATACTTCGTCGTGAAGAAGCGGAGGACCACCGTCGTCAGGATGATCAGCGCGGTAAGGAGCAGATCTCCCCATTTCCATGTCCCGTCGTACAGATTCTGCACCGCGGCCGCGATGGTGACGATCATCACGGCGTTCAGGCACAGCTCCAGAAACTGCAGGAGGATGTTCCCGACGATGTACTTTCTGCTCTCGGGACACATCTCCATCAGGCGCTTGTCAAACACAGGCACACCCCCATTCGATCGGTCCCGGCGCAGGACCTTTCTGCCATGATACCACGGTTTCCGCTGAAAATCCATAGGCTGAACCGGATTTTTCCTCCGCGTCTTTGAACACGGACGGCGGAAAAGTTAGTCTCCGCTTGCCATTATACTCCGCCGGAGGTTCGTTTGCAAGACGGGCGGCGGAAATTGTCGCTTCTCCCGCAGAGAAGACAGGGTTTCTCTCAGTGAGAAAGCGATGAGCCCGCCCTGCCCGACGGAATCGGCGGCATACGCGCGGAACGGCGGCCCTGTTGCGAGCGTCCGCGGTCCGGTTTTCATGCTTTCCTTTTCCGGATTTTCTCTCCTTAACCTTCTTGCAAAACGGAAGAAGGCAGTGTATAATGAGAGAGTAAGCGCAGGCTAATTGTTGGGCCCCGCGCAGGAAGGGAGACGTGTACGATGGACAAATACCTGAAGCTCTTTGAACCGGCCATGAAGAAGTGGCTGGAGGAGCATTATCCTGCCGACGAGGCGCGGATCCGCTGGGAGAGGACGGCGGCGCTGGATGAAAAATGGATCCGGGAGGAAGGCGACCTCGGCGGCCGGAAGAACCCGATGGCGGCCAATCTGCTGGAGGCATACGCCTTTTTCGCGTTTTACGATTCGGTGGACCGGAGCTTCACAAAGGAGGACCTCGGTGCCATGATCGACGCCGCCATGGGGAAAAAGCTCCGGATGCTCTCCCGCTTCGATCTGAACAGCCTGCTCCGGCGCCGTTTTGTCGTGAAGCTGATCTACCGGTATCTCGAGCGCTACCGGAAAAAGGCAGAGGCGCTTCGTGGCGGCGCTTGGGGCAACACCTGGAAGCTCCGGATCAACCCGGAGGGGCGGGAGAAGGGGATCGCGTTCGCCTATGACACCTGTCCGCTGAATGACTTCGCCCGGAGGCA
>Ga0256405_10004880_pt1 | contig 24240 bp, 18 predicted proteins | sample RumenRJG_02DNA_FD_189096 | JGI IMG/M metagenome (GOLD analysis project Ga0256405, IMG submission 189096) | Bovine rumen microbial communities from Lethbridge, Alberta, Canada - RJG_02 | ecosystem: Host-associated > Mammals > Digestive system > Stomach > Rumen | place: Canada: Alberta... | reverse complement strand
TTATAGACAATTTGAGGTAATTTTTGTTATTGAGTAAGCAGTTTTAATTCATAAAAAAAGGTGGAACCATGTCCACCTTGTATTCTAAAACTTTTTAGAGCTGTTCCTGAACTACCTTAAAGTTGTCTCCTTCAGGTACAAAACTTAAGCGGTTGGTAAAGCCGTCAGGTAAATCTTCTTCATGATGAGACACGAATAGAATTGATGTATTGCCGTTCTTCATCATATAGCTGATAAAGGATTTCACAAGAGCTCTTGCATAGCCGTCAAGTCCCTGCAGAGGCTCATCCAAAATTAGCAGAGGAGGATTCTTAACCAGAGCTCTTACAATCAGCAGCAGTCTCTGTTGTCCAAAGGAAAGAGACTTGAATGCGGTACGTTCCTTGTGAGCAAGACCTGCAAGCTTAAGCCAGCGTCTTGCTATGGCAATTTCCTCGTCTGATGGTTTTTCATAAAGACCGATTGAGTCGTAGAAACCAGAGAGTACTACATTGATGGCAGGACCATTTACTCGGTAATCAAGATGCAGTGCTCCCGATACCAGACCGTAATACTTTTTAATATCCCAGATTGACTCGCCACTGCCTCTCTTGAATCCGAAAACAGTCACATCGTTGACATATACCAGTGGATTGTCGCCTGTAATTAAGGATAGCAGAGTAGACTTACCCGCACCGTTAGGTCCCATAATATGCCACTGCTGGCCTTTAGCCACAGTAAAATCAAGATTATCTAAAACCTTTCTCTGATAGGTGATGTTCACCTTTTTAAGCTCTACAATGTTTTCTGATTTAATCGGTGGCAGAGCAAACTTTAATGGTGCCTTAGGCGGAGTTACATCTGGAATTGAGGCATAGCCTAAAAGAGCCTTTGCATCTTCATCATTTTCAATTTCTTCACGGGAGGCAAGCTTGGCAATTTTGCAGTCAGCAATAATTCCCATTGATGTTAAGCTATCAGGAATTTCAGAAGGTCTGTTTACGATAAGAACGGTTGGTGTCTTGTAAACAGTGTGAATTTCATTGATGAGCTTTAACAGATCAGCTCTTGTCTGAATATCAAGTGCGTCAAAAGGGCAGTCAAAGATAATCAGATTTGGCTGTGAAGCAAGAGCGTGGGCTAAAAGCACTTTTCTGCCTTCACCGCCTGAAAGCTGGCGGATAGGTTTTTCTAATAGCCCCTGAAGATTAAGTCCCTTGATAATATCAGGGAGAACTTCCTTGTTATCGTCCTTTAAAATCATGGCAGGAGTAATGCCGAGCTCTTCTTCTGCAGTGGTGCAGTCAGAGTTTCTCATTTCATAATCCTGTTCAAAAAGCTCCATCTGCTTTTCAAAGGATACTAAAACAGGATGATAGTTAGTTGGCGCAACACCAGACTTGAGCTCAAGTTCTCCGTTTAATGCTTTTGCTACGGAAGTCTTGCCTGAGCCGTTTCCGCCGATTAAAACAATAAGGTCATCAGGAGTGATGGTAATGTTGCCTAAAGATACTGTTCTCTCTTCGTCTAAAGAGAATTCAGCTTCTGTAAATGAGATGGTTCTCTGAGTCATATTAGCCTCTGCTTTCTGTGATTGAGGCTCATTATAAGCTGATAAAAATTTAATGCAATTATTTATATTTAGTGCTTTTTTATGGTGTGTGCTGACAAAAGATAAGAGTTAAAGTAATCTATATCTCAATATTTGATAAATTTGACTTTATATGATTGAATTAACACTATAATAATTAACATAAGATATCTGAAAATAATAGAAATCAGAAAATAGATTGAAAACCAAGGAGGATCTATGTCTTACAAGTTTGCAGTTTTATTAAAGCCTGGTGATGAGCAGCCAGCTCTTGACAGAGCAGCCCAGTATGCTGCTGTTTCAAAAGAAAAGATTGAGATCGTAGCAGTTCGTGTTTTCAATGATTATGCTGAAGGCCATGAATCTGATTTAATCGCTAAAGAGAATGCAAAACTTGAACATTTAAGAAGACGCTATGCCTCTTTAGAGAATATGACCATCAAGACAGTATTCAACAAGGACATTGCAGATGGCTTTGTTTCCGTATGCAATGAAGGCTGTTCAATGGCAATCATCTCTGCAAACAAGCGTCATGCCATCAGAGATCTGTTTGTAAGCACTATCGACAGTAATGTGATGCGCAAGAGCACTGTACCACTTTTAGTGGTTAAGAGTGCTAATGATACTGCACAGCTAGGCCAGAACGTGGTACTTGCAATTGACTTTGGTGAAGTATCTCATTTAGACAAGCTTGATGATTATCTTTTTGAGGCAGCAAGCCGTTTTGCCGCCACCTTTGATGGTGTGGTTCACGTTGCTAACTGTCTGGCTCCAAGAGTTCAGAGCTACATGGGAGCAGAGGTAGGAACATCAAAGCTTCTGTTAGGTGACAAGTCACAGGATGATCTTGATATTCGTCATCAGCTGGCAAAAGAGTATGCCGAAAAACACAATATTCCAAAAGAGAATATGCATGTGATTGAAGGTCGACCTGATGAAGCTATCCCACGCTTGAGTTTCGAACTTAATGCCCGTATGATCTGCATGGGAGCAAGTAAGCGTTCAACCTTCTTTGGTACTGTAAACTCATCAGCAAGTGAACTGGTGTTAGAGCAGATAAGCGGCGATATCTTTATTGTGAATATTGAAAGCCTGAAGTAAGGAATTTTGTCGATATCTTATCCCGGCTTTGGCCGGGATTTTTCATCTTAAAATGGTGGATTACAGAAACATTATCTATTCATTTTTTGCTGAGGTTTATGTCTTTGCAGGTGCAAAGAAAAGAAACTTTATTTTCATTAAATAAAAAATTGGATTGATGATAATTCTGCTTCCATAATGATCTGAAAAAAGAAAACCGGAATTTTACATCCGGTTTTCATGTTTAAAAGGTTCTTTTATACGTTGAACAGGAACTCAAAAAGGTCGCCATCCTTAACGATATAATCCTTACCTTCACTTCTTAACTTGCCAGCTTCTTTAGCTCCTGCCTCACCCTTGTACTTGATGAAATCATCATAGCCAATAGTCTGAGCACGAATAAAGCCTCTTTCAAAGTCAGAGTGGATCTTGCCTGCAGCCTGTGGTGCTGTAGCTCCAACTTTAACTGTCCAGGCTCTTACTTCTTTAACGCCTGCTGTAAAGAATGTCTGAAGTCCAAGAAGCTTGTAGCCTGCACGGATCACGCGGTTTAAACCAGGCTCTTCGATACCAAGGCTTTCCATAAATTCTTTTCTGTCTTCTTCTTCCATTGAAGCAAGCTCAGATTCAATAGCTGCAGATACTGGTACTACAACAGAACCTTCTTCATCTGCAAGCTTCTGAACAGCATCTAAAAGAGGATTGTTGCTAAAGCCGTCTTCTGATACGTTTGCAATGTACATAACAGGCTTGATGGTCAGGAAGTTATAGTTTCTTAAAGCAGCTCTGTCTGCATCTGTGAAATCAACAGTTCTGAGCATCTTGCCCTGCTCTAAAGCTGGCTTGCATTTTTCAAGGGCAATTACCTGTGCTAAAGCTTCCTTATCGCCGCCGGTTCTGGCTCTCTTTTCAAGTCTCTGCAAAGCCTTGTCACAGATATCAAGATCACTTAAGGCAAGCTCAGTGTTGATAACATCAATATCCTCAACAGGATTTACCTTGCCAGCAACGTGAATAACGTTCTCGTCTTCAAAGCATCTGACTACGTGAGCGATAGCATCTGTTTCACGAATATTCATTAAGAACTGATTGCCAAGACCTTCACCTTTTGATGCACCCTTAACAAGACCTGCAATATCCACAAATTCCATGGTGGTTGCTACAATCTTGTTTGGCTTAACAATAGCAGAGATTGCATCAAGACGAGGATCTGGTACTGGTACGATACCAGTGTTTGGCTCGATGGTGCAGAATGGAAAGTTTTCTGCTGCAATACCGGCTTTGGTGAGCGCGTTGAAAAGTGTTGATTTACCAACGTTTGGCAGACCTACAATACCGCATTTAAAACCCATTTTATATCTCCTAATTTGGCTTGAAACCGTTAATGGCAGCTGTTGCCTTTGAAAGTCCCTGTGTAAAGAGCTTATCAATTCCGATTAAGGCTGCCTCATACATATCATCAATCTTTTTCTGATCATCACTAGATGGTCTACCCAGCACCCAGTTTATAACTTCACCTGATGGTGGTTTACCGATGCCAAGACGAAGACGGTAGTAATTCTGAGAATTTGCAAGACTTGATGTAATACTCTTTAATCCATTGTGTCCGGCTAAACCGCCACCGAACTTTAATTTCATGAAACCTGGATTCAGATCCAGATCATCATGTAAAACTAAAACCTCTTCAGGCTTGATTTTAAAGAAGGTGCATACAGCGCCAACAGCTCTGCCTGAAAGATTCATAAAAGTGGTTGGGAAGAGCAGTCTTACTTCTTCACCTTCTATTTTTCCTCTTCCTAAAAGTCCTGAGAATTTGCCCTCTGGATTTAAGGTGATCTTATATTTGTCAGCTAGCTTCACCAGGCAGTCATAACCGATATTATGGCGGGTATGATCATACTCTGAGCCAACGTTGCCAAGACCTACAATAAGTTTGATGGTGCAGTTGTCATTAGCCATTTAATTTTTTAGCTCCTGCTTTTTCTTTTTCATCTAAAGCTTCATAAAGCTCACTGATGTTTTTATTGTGTAAAGATACCTGATAATCAGGAACAATCTCGTTAAGTGGAGAGAGAACAAATGCTCTTTCATGCATTCTTGGATGAGGGAGAATAAGATCATCTGTATTCATTACAACTTCATCATAGGCAATAATATCTATGTCAAGAGTTCTTGGTCCATCTTTAAAAAGTCTTACTCTTTTGTATTTCTGCTCAAGACTCTGCATTGCCTTTAAAAGCTCATGAGCGTCCAAACTGGTCTCAACTAAAGCTGCAGCATTTACAAAATCGTCCTGATCTAAAAATCCTACTGGCTTTGTAATGTATAAGGAAGACTGTTTTAAAACAGTAACACCTTCGGTTCTGTTGATATCTTCAAGTGCGTCTGATATAAGTGCTTTGCTGTCGCCAAGGTTTGATCCTAAGGATAAAAGAGACTTTGCCATCCTACACCTCAAGATTCATGGATTTTCTCCATGCTCTGGCTCTTTCAAGCTGCTTTTTACGTTCCTCAGAGGTAACTCTCTCAAATTCCTTGCCGGATTTTTTCTGATCTTTGCCTTTCTTCTTTGTAAGCTTGCGTTTTAATCTTTCCTGCTTCTGTTCGTCTAAAAGCTTCTTTCTCTTGTCGGCAAGAGCTTTGCTCTTTTCGTAATAAGGAGTCCAGAATGCGACTGACTGAGCCAGGAAAGGCTCGAATCTGGCTCTTAAGGTCATAAAGTCAAAAGCAGCTCTGAAGATAAGCTTCTGGTAAATCTTATCTGACTTCTCAAGATTGCCTGTGTTTTCTAAAAGATTTATCTGATTTCTCCAGATAGACTTGATGTTGTCGGCAACAGCCATAGGAATGGCTGTGATCTTATCCTGAACAGAGAAGACGCTGTCTAAACTGAGTTTCACGATTTCGTCAGTTGAAACAGGATTTATCATGCTTCTTGAGGTCATTCTCAGTTCAAAAACATTGCGGTTGAAGACTGAGAAGAGCATTACCGCATACAGGAAGTGAGGCATATTGCGCTTGTTCTCTGCATATCGAATATCAGAGCTCTTTAAGGCATACTCAATGAAGTTTAAGTAGTTCTGGTTATCAAGGAAATCTTTAATACCAGGGAAGAGCAGTTCAATTATGTGGTACTCTTTGAGAATATTAAAGCTATCAAGTCCGTGACCTGATAAAAACAGCTTGTTGACCTCTTCAAACATTCTGGCGTTTGAAACTGCAAGCAGATTGTTCTTTAACTCATGAATTGGTGCACTGGTTCTTTTAGAGAGTCTGAAGCTTAATTTTGCACTAAAGCGCAGAGCTCTAATCATACGCACAGGATCTTCAGCGTATCGAACAAGCGGATCACCAATGATATCAATGGTTTCATGGAGCATGTCATAAAGACCGCCATTGAAGTCATAAAGTTCCTTTTTTACAGGATCAAGATAAATGGCGTTGATGGTGAAATCACGGCGAAGGCTGTCCTGAACAATGCTCTTGCCATAGACATTGTCTCTTATGAGCATTCCAGAATCACCTGATACGCGATTACTGTATTTGTTGGTCTTAGGAGGCTCGCTGTTTGATCTGAATGTGGTTACCTCAATGATGTTGTCTCCGCCAAAGAGCACATGAACAATCTTGAAACGGCGACCGATGATCCTTGAGTTAGATGAGAAGACCTTATGAACCTGTTCAGGGGTAGCATCGGTTGAAACATCAAAATCCTTTGGTCTCTTACCAAGCAGCAGATCTCGGATGCAGCCACCTACAAGATAAGCTTTAAAACCGCTGTCCTGTAGTTTTCTGACCACATTCATTGCGGCTTTTGAGAGTAAAGAAAGCTCCAACCCTAGCTCTTCAGTATTAACTGTTAGCTTTGCTGTACCATTCTTTTTTACTAATTCTTTGTTTTTCTTAAGACATTCTTTATCAAGTCTTGATAAGAGCGAGTTAATTTTTCTGTTCTCCAGATTTTGATATCAAAAATTTGTGACATTATACCAACTTTTGAAAATTTTGGCTTAAATTGCATTTAACAAAATACTCAAAAGAGAGCTTAGATTGGGGATAATTTTGGGTTTACTGGTATTTTGTGAATATCAAAGCTGTCTGCTGCCTTTTTGAGTATGTCCTTTACATTCATTAAGACACTTAATTTTGCTGTATCCTGGTTTAAAAACTCCAGCGCTTTGATTAAAAGTTCTGCCGGGGAGGCAAGAGTCATGACTGCCTTTGAATTGTTCTGTTTTGACAGTTTATACTTTTCATCCTGCATGACTAAAGGCAGATGCAGATAATCAGGTACTGATGCCTTAAAAGAATGATAAAGTGACTGCTGCACAGGGGTGATATCGATAAGATCAGAGCCTCTTACGACCTCTGTAATTTCCTCTTCAATGTCATCGGCAACGCATCCTAAATTGTAGGCAATGACATTATCAGCTCTTTTAAGGGTGATGAATTTATCATCAATTGTGCCTTTGATTTCACCTCTTAACAAATCATTAAAATTAAGAGTAGTTTCATCATTTGTGCTGATATAGCGTACAGAATGCTGCACGTAGCTAAGCTCATTTATGATGTCTTTTTGTATTTTTGTGCAGGTACATGGGGATGTTTTGAGTTTTGCTCTGGTGCAGGTACAGTAGAATGCTTCTTCTGTCTTTAAAAGATAATCGATTCTGTTTTTGTAAAAGTCTGTTCTCTCAGACTGAATGACTAACTTTCCGTCATATTCAAATCCAAGTTCAGACAGTTCCTGCAAAATGATTTTTGTGTATTCCTTTTTACAGCGATAAAAATCAAGATCTTCGATTCTGAGGTAGATCCTGCCACCTTCGGATCTGGCTCTAAGATATGAACCTACAGCACACACCAAAGATCCAAAGTGAAGTCTTCCTGATGGGGACGGAGCAAAACGGCCTGTGTATGACATAAAAAAATAGGGAGCTTGCGCTCCCAATTTATCAAAAGAATGTACTAGCCTTCAAGCTGCTTTTCTTTGATTTCGGCAATTGACTTGCAGTCAACACACAGATCAGCTGTTGGTCTTGCCTCAAGACGCTTGATACCGATTTCGATGCCGCACTGCTCGCAGTAGCCGAACTCATCGTTGTCGATCTTGGTTAAGGTCTTGTCGATCTTCTTAATCAGCTTGCGCTCTCTGTCGCGGGCACGAAGCTCTAAGGCAAATTCCTCTTCCTGTGATGCTCTGTCAAGAGGATCTGGGAAGTTGGCTGCCTCTGTCTTCATATGATCAACAGTGCGGTCAACCTCGTTACGTAACTGATCACGCCAGGCAGTTAAGATTTTTCTGAAATGAGCCTTTTGGTTCTCATTCATATACTCTTCACCAGGTTTCTCCTGGTAAGGCTCTACACCGGCAATTGCTAAAGGACCCATTGAAGAGTCGATATGCTTCTCATTGTCAGCCATATTCATCATCCTTAACCTATCAGACGGCACAGCCGCTTTTAGGATTTATCGATAGTTTAAAAAAATCTGCTTGTATTCAAGTCAGCCATTATGCGTTATATTTTTAATTGTAGCAAGAAATCTCACATATTATTTGATATAGCACAAATTTAAGAAAATTAAATAATTAAATTACTTGATGTACTTTGCGTTTTTATAAATTATTTATCATATAGTGTTATTTTTCTACTTGATTTATGCTCTTAGACTTCATTGCCATCTTGTTTTCGTACATCCTGCTGTCGGCAGTTTTAAACACATCGCGAACGCACTGATGATCTCGGATATCATATGCGGCAAAGCCAAGAGCGATTTCAAGCGTGTAAGGTTTGTCAGGAACAGAACAGTTCTTCTCATTTACAAGTGACACTTCAAGTTCAAAGTTGTGCTTCATGGACTCATAAAGGCTTATTTCTTCTTCGCCTTTTAGCACTGCAGCAAACTCATCACCACCGATTCTGTAGACTCTGTCTTTTGGAAAAGCGGCTCTGATTGCATCTGAAGCATCTGAAATAAGATAGTTGCCGCTCTCATGGCCGTAGTTGTCGTTAATCTCTTTTAGTCCGTTCACGTCAAACACAGCAATACCGAATACCTGATTTTCATGCGAGGTTAACTTAAGGTCAATCTCCTGAATGTCTCTGTCATAGGCAGTCTTGTTGTTTGCTCCTGTCATTGAGTCAATAAAAGCAAGAGACTAGATATACTCTGTGTATTTGTGAAGGTGATCCTTCATATTGCGGATGCTTAAGGACAGATCAGTAATTTCATCATGGCCTTTGACCTCAACCTCTTCTGTAAAGATGTTTAGCGCAATTTTTCTTGCGGTGTTATTAAGTTTTAAAATAGGCTGCACAATACTTTCAGCAATTACTGCAGTAGCTGATATCATGAGGATGAGTACAATTACAGCTGCAAGCAGCAGTTTAGACAGAAGACTGGCGCCTGCCTCATTAACTGTACTTTTGTTGACGACTACACCGATTAACATACCGTTTTCAAGTTCCTTGAGCGACACATATCTGTTTTTACTTATGAAAACTCTGTTGTGGTATTTACCACTTTGGGTGGTGATTTTTTTTAAGATGTCTTCAATATCTTCAATTTCGCTGGAAATAAAGGATCCATAGCTTAAGGTCGGATGGTAGTAGACTCTGCCTTCTTTTGAAATTACAAATGCCTCTCCGTAGGATGATTCGGCCAGATTGGCAGCTGCTGCGACATCTGTAATCTCGTTAAGGTCATAGTCTATGCCGGTTACGCCGATTTCCTCACTGTTTACAATGACAGGAATAACATAGGAAATAATTCTGGCATTGTCGATGTTGGCGTTGTCATATGGAGCCATCCAGGTAGGTGCTCCATTTTTTACTGGCAGATGATACCAGCCTACATGTTCAATGTCATCTTCAGCGTATAAACTGAGATCGGTTATTTCATGATCGATATAGGTCTGGCCGTTTCTTACTATAAAAAGACCTTCTCTGGGCCAGTGGACTCTGCCGAACTTATAGTAAAGCGTCTTAGGATGCATTGACGAGGAAGTCATGGCTTTAAGCGCAATTTCCATCCTTCTTTTATAGTTTTTAAAATACTCTTCACTGCTGATAAGAGCCTTAACATCAGTGATTTCTCGGTATGCAAATTTAGCGTAAAGATCTACAAAGCCTGCCATCATATCGAGTTTTGCATTGGCCTTTAAATACAGGGCATCAACTTTTTCAAGCAGGATCTTTTCATTGTTCTGTTCTACAACATCTGAAATCTGAATGATGCTCAGTGAACCTAACACGATACCGAGAAACACACAGGTTGCAGCCATACTCAGGATGAGTCTGGTTCTTATGGATCTGATTTTTGGTATAACTGAAATTTTCATAGTTATTTTTATGATGTAATAATTTCTGTGACAGTCTGATAATGTATTATCATGCACGGCTAAAATTTATATTTAATCGTTTTTAATCGCGTATTTAAGCGTTTTTATTTTTTAATCTCTTCTCTAAAACGTTTTTCAGTCTTATTTGTAAAATAAAAAATTCATACTTTAATACAAAAAAAATACTGCATTGACATATTAAAAATGCATATCAAGGTTCTTTGATATTGATGACTGCTTTTTTGATATAATGATCAAAATTTTTTAATGATGAATAAAAAAATGTCTGATTCAAATAATAATGATTTTTTAAAAGGCTTTTCTGCAATTGATGATGACGACAGGATATCTCCTGAAGAGCCATCTGATGGCAGAGTAGAACCATCCTTGTCTGATGATTTGTTTAAGAATAGTAAAAAGAATACAAATTCAAATGAATCCTCTGATGAGAGCAGAGTTTTTGTTGCTGATTCAAGTGGCAATGTTAAAGTAGAGCCAAATCAAAACTCGTCATCTTCTCATGATGGTGATGACAATAATCCAAACGGCAAAAAAAAGAAGACCATCAAAAAGCGCCTTTTTGTGGCATCCTTAAAAATGTCGCTGGCAGGCTTATGTGTTTTATCCGTGCTGGTTGTCTATTTTTACATGCTCATTCAGGAGAAGTTTGATGTCGATGACAAGTGGGTTCTGCCTGCTGTTGTTTATTCAAGACCTCTGGAGCTTTATCCTGATCAGAAACTGTCTTTAAAGCAGATGCTTTATGAGTTAAAGCTTTTAAAATACCGTCAGGTTCCAAATCCTCAGATGCCTGGTGAATATGCTTTAAATGAGAAGACAGGACGTATTGTAATTCTGCGCAGACCATTTGAATTCCCTGATGGTGCTGAAGATAAGATTTCCCTAATGGTTGCATTCAACGGCAACAGAATTTCAAGAATTGTCAATGCAGATACTCATGACGATTTAGGTTATGTTCGTATGGATCCGGTTTTACTTGACCGTATTAACCGTATCGATCCAAAGGAAGACAGAATCTTCATTTCTCTTCAGGATGTTCCTCAGTCTGTAATTACTACACTGCTTGAAATTGAAGATCGCTCTTTCTATTCAAATATGGGCGTAAACTTTTTTGCCATAGCAAGAGCCTTTATTAAGAATACACTTGCTCATCAGGTGGTTGAGGGCGGTTCAACCATTACTCAGCAGCTTGTGAAAAATTACTTCCTTTCATCAGAAAAGAGCTATACCAGAAAATTCAAGGAAATCATCATGGCGCTGATTATGAATCAGCGTTACACCAAAGATCAGATCCTTGAAGCCTACCTCAACGAAATATATTTAGGACAGAATGGCTCAGCCGGAATTTATGGCTTTGGTCTAGCCTCTTATTTCTACTTTGGTGTTCCGGTTTCAGAGCTTTCCTTAGAGCAGGGTGCACTTCTTGTTGGCATCATTAAAGGTCCTTCATATTATGATCCATGGCGTCATCCTGATGCTGCACTTGAAAGACGTAATGTGGTTTTATCTGTACTTAAGAGCAGAGGTCATATTACAGAAACTGAGTATGAGCAGTACAGTGCCAGACCTTTAGGTGTAATCAAGCGCGGTTCAATGAACTATTCTAAAACACCTGCTTTCATGGGCGTGTTAAAGCGCGAGATTTCTTCTAAATTCGGTCCTGAGTTTTTATCAGGTAACGGTATTAAGATCTTTTCATCATTAGATCCTCAGGCTCAGCAGGCTGCAGAAACTGCAGCATCTGAAGAGCTCAGTGCAATTGAAAAGGAAAGAAAGTTAAACGGACTTGAAGTTGCAATGGTGGTATCTTCATGGAGAACCGCTGAAGTTTCTGCTGTAGTTGGAAGCCGTACTCCTCAGTATGCTGGCTTTAACCGAGTTACTGAAGGTAAAAGACAGGTTGGATCTATTATCAAGCCATTTGTTTACCTCACCGCATTCCATAATGGTGTACACATGGGTACATTAGTAAACGATGCCCCAATCAGCGTAAAACTCTCAAGTGGAAAACTCTGGCAGCCTCATAATGATGACAAGCGCTATCGCGGTCCGATTCCAACCTATGTTGCCATGGCCAGATCTCTTAATGTTCCAACTGTAAAAATCGGTATGAGGGTAGGTCTTAACAATGTAAGAGATACTTTAATGAGAGTTGGCATTGATAAGAGCAGGATCCCGTTCTATCCATCTATGCTTTTAGGCACTGTTGAGCTTACACCGTTTGAGGTTAATCAGATTTATACTTCACTTGCAACTGAGGGTACTTATAAGGATCTGACAACCTTAAGAACCGTGGTTAAAGATGGCAAGGTTGTATATGAACGTTCAGAAACCAGAACCGAACCTACTTTAGATCCGAAGGATACATACCTTACCATGTATACCATGACCGAAGCCACCAGAATTGGCACTGGTCGCAGAATTGGCACTATGTTCCCTGATGTTAATGTTGCCACTAAGACCGGTACTACCAATGACAGTCGTGATACCTGGTCAATCGGTATTGACTCAGATTCAGTGGTAGCCACATGGGTAGGTTTTGATGACAACAAGCCAACCGGACTTTTTGGTTCTTCTGGTGCAATGCGCGTGTACGGAAGATTCCTGAAGGAAAGAGGTATCAACTCTCTTGAACTGAGAAAGCCTGAAGGCGTCAAGTTTGTAAGATTCAATCAGTCAGGAAACATTGTATCTGATTCCTGTTCAATGCCTGGTATCACCATACTACCAGCAAGAACCGACAAGATTAGATATGTCGATGAGAACTGTACCATTTCAGTAAGTCCTCAGAATTAACAAAGGCGCATATAATGAAAAAGAGCTGACAGATTGACTGCCAGCTCTTTTTTCTGCAAAGACAGATTAAAATAGTTAATCTGTCAGGTCTCAATATTTACAGCTTTAGAACCATCTGGTCTTGTGTACATCTCAGGAGTTTTGCCCTGAAGATAGTAGCTGAATGAGAGAATGGTGGCGATGATAGAGAAGAGCTCTTCAGGAACCTGCTCGCCTTCCTTTAAATCCTTAATCTGATTTAAAAGCACAGGATCTTTATGAACATAAATACCAAGCTCCTGAGCCATCTTGATGATAGCTTTTGCTCGGCTTTCATAACCTAATGCACTGACAAAAGGGGAGGCATCACCCTCGTGATAAGACAATGCAACGGCGGCCGAAGCTGCTTCATACTGAGCTTTAAATGAGCCTTCCTCATCTGTTACATTAATATGAGACAAATCTTCAGCCTGTTCTTTACTGATGAATTCAGACTCACTGTTTTCATTTTCATTCAAAGCCATCTTCACAATCCTAAATATCTACAGAGAAGCTTGAACCGTCAGCCTTTGGAGCAGACTTTACAGCCTCTGGTTTGTTATCTGCAATGTGCACCTTGCCAAGCCTGGTGTTGCTTGAAGTTGTTGTAATGCCAAGATCCTGCAACTGCTTTTTAAGAGTTGGCATAGCCTTTTGAATCTGCTGCAGTCCTTCAAAGGTGCTGGCAATAACAGAAAGCTTTAATTCAGGAAGCTTGGCTACGGCCTTAATCTCAATAGGACCTAAATTCTTTAAGTCAAATACAAAGTTTAAGTGCCATGACTTCTTGCCATCTTCTTCCACAACCGGTCTGGCACTGAAGTTGCCCTCGCGTCCGCCTTCGTAGCTTGGTGGTAGAGGAATGTACTGGAACAGAGCAGGAAGGCCTTCCTTTTGTGGATTCTGCATTCTTACTACCTGATCGAACGTATCTTCAATCAATGTTGGGATAATCTTCTGCTGTTCTTTACCGATATTCTTTGCAACTTCATCTGTTACTTTGTCAAATCTGTCTTCCATCAAATCAGCATTACGCTTTAAGAATTTGTCTACAGATTTGCCAATCTGTGAGAATCTTATGGACAGCAGGAAGAAAGCCCACTGATGAAGAGCTAAAGCCTGAGATGATGATGGGCTCATTGGTCCTGAAGTAAAGTTAAGCCAGTTTGAAACTGAAGGTAAATCCTCAATTGGGTTTTCAAGGGCTTCTATAAACTTCTTTGCCTCATCTCTTACAGCCTGTGGCAGAGCTGCATTTTCAGTCTGTACCCTCAGGGTATAGAGCATATTGTCAAGAGGAGATCCTTTTGGTGTAAATGTGCTTGGTGGTGCATTATTGGAAATCTCCATAGTAGGTTCAATATTTGTTCTTACCTCTGCAGTCTGAGTTTTCTTTGAAAAGATAGAAGCAATTTTTGCAAATAGTCCTGATTTTTCTTTTACAGCATGGCTGTTATCAACCACTGACTGCTCTGGAATAGGTTCGGACTGGCCCTGAGTAATAGCAGCAGCACCAGGTGTTTTGTCTGGAATTCTTGAGATGGTGATATTCTCATCCTCATGAGCGCGGGTGATATTGCTCAGATCTTTGCTTTCTCCTTCAACATCAGCAGGAACGATATTATCGTCGAGCTCTGAAAGAGGAATAGTCTGACCTAAAATCTTTTCACCAATGCTGTCAGATCTTACAGATGCAGCATTCTGAGCCTGATTATTAGCTACAGTACTCTGATTTACATTCTGGCTGTTAGCCTGTACGGCTTTATCTGAACTACTTGAAGAGAGGAAAGCTGGTTTACCAATCTGAGCCTTTAATAAAGCTTCTTTCTGTGCTTCATTATCTTCATCTGCAGTCTCATTAACCTTTGTTTCTGGAGCTTTAGTTTTGTTGTCTTCAACTAAAGCCTCTTCTTTGAGAGCAGCTGCTTCTGATGAGAAAGCCTGAGCTTTCTGTTCAAGAACTACCCCCTGAGGCTGTTTTGAGATATTCTGTAAGGTATTTTCACTGTCAGAGTCAACCACTGCTGTATCTGTGGTTGATACAGTATTATTCAGAACGGCAGTTTCTTCACGAACCTCTTGTGGCTGAGTCTCTTTTGCATCAGTTGCTGTTGCGTTTAAAGATAGTGTATTTGCTGTCTGAAGGTTAATGGTGTCTTCTTCAGTATTTACAGCTGCTGTAGCAGTATTCTGTACTGGTGAACTGATGTTTTCAGTAGCTTCATTGGCTTCATCATCTGGAACATAAGCATTATTTATATTGCCTTTCTGAGTATTCAGCTCATTGTTATGTTCTTCACTCTCTTCAGTTACGGTTTCGTTATCATCCTCAGATACAGGTGCCTGTTCTTCTGAAATTGCAGGTTCTTCTGTTTCAGTTTCCTCGGTTTCTTCAGATGAAACAGTTTCTGTATTTACAGCAGTCTGCTTTAATGGTTCTAAGGTCCCCTCAACAGGCTTAGTCTCAGTGGCCACTGTTTTTACAGCTGGTGTTTGCAGTTCATACTCAGGCTCATCATCAGGAACGAGAGTAAGTGAATCAAGATCATCACCTGTATTGGCATAGGTTGTCTCGCTCTCTAACAGTGCTTTCTGGGCATTAGATAGAGAATTCTGAGTATTTGTAGAAGCACTGTTTTGCACACTTTCTGGAGTATTGGCATTTACCTGTGGCTGTCCTGGAATTTGAGCTCCAACTATGCTTTCAACAACTTTGTCTTCAAGTTCCTGTTCAACCAGTCTTTCAAGCTCGGCTTCTTTATCCTCTTCTGAAAGTTCCTCTGAAACCTGTGGTTCTGACTTTTCAGATGTTTCTTCTGCTTCTTCAGATTGAGCTTTGACTTCTGTATCAGCAGATACATCCTCTGTATCTGATACATCTGTGTTCATTGACAATGCAGTTTCACTTTCTAAAAGCTGTCTTTTAGCTGCATCAAGTTCACTGTGAGGATCAGATGATGTCTTTTCTGAAGCTGCAGAGTCTCTGGTATTTAATGAAATCTCTTCACCTGACTGCTGTGATGAAGCGTTTACATCAGGAGCTGTACTAAACTTTGCCACGTCAGAAGATACGTTCTTTTGTTGTGCACGCTCAACTTCCTGGGCATTCTCCGTTACCGATAAAGATTCACTATCCTCTTCATCTTCGGCTATTTTAATCTTATCTGCTGTTGCCTTTTCCTTGTCAGCTACGATTTCATCAGCTTCATCTGTAATAGTGTTTTCAGATGCATTTATGTCTGCTCTTTGTATAGAGGCATCCTTGCTCTGAAATTTCTTTAATTGAGATGCATCATCTTCTTCAAAGTCATCCTCGATAAGGCTTAAAGGCATCTCTTCGGGGGCCTGCTCAGAGATTTCTTCTTCGCTGACAACAGCTGTTTCACTTTGAAGGAGCTGCTTTTGTGAGGATGTAAGCCCATTATCTGTGTTTGCAGGCTTAATCTCTGGCTCAACATTATTTACAGTATTGTTTAAAGAAGCTGTATTCTGTGCGTTTACTAAAGATTCCGTGCTGGTCTGTGAAGATACTGTCTGTTCTTTAACTAAAGCTTCAGTATCAACAGATTTTTCTTCAAAATCAGGTTCGCTCTCAAGTTCAGGCTTAGCATTCTGACTTACCTCAGTCTGAGTCTTTAATTCTGCGTTTTCCTCATCGTCATTGAGGCCTTCAGAATTAACGCTGGCACTCTTTACATTTTCCTGTTCTAAAGCAGAATTATCTTTTTGTGAAACGTCAGCTGTTTCACTTTGCAGGATTTGCTTTTGTGCTGCAGAAAGCTTCTGTCCTAAATATGAAGGTTTAGGCTGTTCTGCCTCAGATGAAGTATCTTCCATAACAGGGGACTGTACAGATACAGTATCGGCAGCTGTTTTTACCTTTATCTGAGTATCTTTACTTTCCTCATTTTCTGCTTGAGGGTCACTGTTAACATTTACGATATTGTGCTCGTCAGCAGTATCAGCGCTCTTTGTGTTTACCCTGTTTATTTCATTCTTTTGAATCTCTAGTGTATCTTCATCATCAGATGCAAGTTTCAGTTCATTTTCTGAAACGTTCTTTGCTTTATCTGATTCTGCCTCAGAATACTCTGCATACTTTTTCTGAGCACTGCTTAACTGAACTTCACTTTCTTGCTCTTGTGGTAAAGGTGTTTCATTTGTTTGAGTCTGTGTCTTGGCATTTTCAAACTCATTTAACTGTTTTGCAATTCTATCCTGAGTGCTTTTTTCAGATAAATCCTTTACCTGTTCAGTATCTGCACTGTTTAACAGGTTAAAATTGTCTGCACCTTTTGTGTTGAGAGAATAGTTACTCTGATAGGAAACACTAAAAGATCCCTTTACAGAACCATAGCCTTTTGGTTCATAGGTTCTCTGTAAGTTTTCTGCAACAGTTTTTTCAGTGCTGCTCTTTTGATTGGTACTCTCTTCGTTTAGTTTTGATAAGGCTTCTTTCTCTTTTAAAAGAGCTTCTTTTACAGCCTGTCTAATCTCATCTTTAAAGACTTCTTTTAATTCTTCCTTGCTGAATAATGGCTGAGCAGGTGTTTTCTGAACTGTTTCAAGATCTTTTGGTGAAACGTCAGCCTTTACAGGTTCTTTGTTTGCTGCCTGAGAATTTACAGTTTCTCTGTTTTGGGCTTTGTTCTCTGACAGAGAAGAGGTTTCATACTGCTCTCTGGCCTTAACAATCTGTTCTCGGATGCGACTTAATTCCTCATCCTGTGCATTTCTAAGTTTTGGATCCTCTGCTGTCTGTGAAGACACATTTTCTGTCTTTGGCAGAGAGGCAGGATCAGGTAATTTGCCTTCCTGAACCAGACGCATTCTGTCTTCTCTAAACTGCTGTTGCAGTTTTGCAGCTCTTGCGCTTAACTCGGATAAGGACAGTTTTGCCGCATCCACGGAAATGTCTTCAGCTTTGCTAAGTTCTGGGGTAACTTTAACTGTGCTGTTAGATGATGCCTGTGCAGTCTTTGTGTTCTGATCTGTCTCAGTAATGAGATTACCCTTTCTTGCAGAGATAGCTGCCTTCATGATTACGTCATGAATGCGTTTTGAAGTCTCCTGTGAAATCTTGTCCTCATCAGGAAGTCCATCAACTGGACCTGACTGGCGGTTGCGATTCTGCTTAAAGATATCAAGATAAGTTGAATCTTCTGGAAACTCCTCAAGAGCCTGTCTTAAATATTGGGTCATAATCTGAGGAGTTGTGGTACCTGGTTTTGTAGTTTCAACCTTCAGTTCTTCCTTAATGGTTGCAAGAACTTCAGGCTGATTGCTTTTTACATAGGCAATTGACGCTGTAAGCGCATCTGCTGTTGCAGTCTTCTGTCTTAAAGAAAGTTCCTGAGTTGGAGGATAGACCTGACGAATTGACAGATCTCTTTGCAGACCGGCTCCCATATTTTCATAGTCAGTTAAATTTACTACAGACTGACAGATGAACTTTGAAAGGTTTTTACCTGCAGGAGTGCCTTCGCTTAAGGCTTCAGGCAGCTTTTTTAAATTCTTTTCAAGTTCTGCTGATGCATCTTTTGAACGAACTAGCTGATGTCCTGTTGATAAATCCTGTGCTACTTTTTCCTGAAGGGCAGGATCACGGTTAATAACCTGTGAGGTAAGTTTTCTGTAATGACCAAGCTCGGCACTGTCCTCATCAAGGTTTGAAACATCAAGGGTCTCAGGATCTTTTAAATATTCATTGAGGTTAACGCTTAACTGTGTATAGGTGCGGGCATGCCCCTCACAGAGTAATCCTTTGTTATGGTTAATTACTGTGATGTAGTGTGAGGTTGCATTTGCATTGATTCTTGCTGGTTTTGAAACCTGTTCTTCTTCGCCTTGAGAGGTTTCTGCAACTGCCTGTTCTATGTTCTTTGCAACTGAAGTTTTTACTTCAACGTCTAAGCTGTCCATTGTCTATAAAACTTTCTTTATTAATATACGTATACTTATTTCTTATGATATCAAAAAAATCAACTCTAATGCTTTCATTTACCTCACGCTTTTCAATAAATACGCTTACTTTCACATTAATTTTTTTAAATCATTAATCCTAAAACTCCAAAATATGCTTTTATCAGTAATTTTTACTAAAAGTTGAGCTTAATACTAAAAAAAATTATCGCTACTGCGTTAAAATACAGTAAGTTTCACAGGGATATTCTAAAAATGATTAAAAAAGTATTATTAACTGCAGCAATATGTCTGCTTTTGCCATCTCAGGTATTGGCAAGACACTCAAACTATTCTCCAATGGCTCCTCGCTCCATCAGCGCAGAGAGCTCTAAAAAAGATTACTCATACGGTCTTACTCTGTTGCCTGGTAATTCCATTGATTCTATTGAGGCAGTTAACCGCAATGGTCCTTGGATTGTAAACTACATGATTGTAGACCGTTATTTTCTGCGTCCTGTAGCACATGGATACTCACATCTGCCTGATTTTACCCAGACCGGTGTGCATAACTTTTTTGCCAATATTTCAGATCTGACCGGTACCATTGATAATTTACTGTTAGGTCAGTTCGGTCACTCAGGTATTTCACTCAGCCGTTTTGCCATCAATACTACCTTAGGTATCGGCGGTCTGTTTGATGTTGCCACATCCTTTGGTATAGAAAGTCATCCTATGAAGATGTCTACTGTAATGGGAAGATACGGAGTCGATCAGGGTCACTATCTGATGATTCCATTTATGGGACCATCAACTGAACGTGAACTTCATGGTTCTATTGCTGATTCATGGCCTTACATGCCTCTAAATCCTGTGTTATCCGCTTCATTAAAGCTGCTTGATGCAATTGATACCAGAGCTCAGTTCATCCCTCAGGAAGGCGTAATTGACAATGCTGTTGATTCATATGCTCAGATGCGTCAGATTTACCTGATGTATGCACAGGGTAAGGTAGATCCTGATGCGGCAATGAAAACCCAGGAAGATAAGAATGTTGATGAATTCTTAGATGAGATTGATGAATAGTTGTTTATGAGTGCAAAAGATCTTGAAGAGGTAAGAGCCTCAATTGATGAGCTAGACCAGCGACTTGTAGCACTGTTAAAAGAGCGCAAGGAAAAGGTTGCAAAGGCAGCTTCCCTGAAAAAGGAATTAGGTCTTAGTGCCTATTCAAATGAAAGAGCCTCTTACGTGTTAAATCACTGCGAAGAGCTTGCAAGAGAAAGCATGCTTCCTGAAGGAATGATGACTGATATCATGCGCAGAATCCTGCGTGAATCATATCGTCAGTGCTCAGACAGTGAATTTAAATATCCTCGTCTTTTAAAGGAAGAAGGTGATGTGGTTATTGTCGGTGGTAACGGCGGCATGGGCAGGATCTTCAAAAACTATTTTGAGTCCTCAGGCTACAAAGTTTTCTCTTTTGGTCACAGAGGTTGGGATAAGGCTCCTGAATATCTTAAAACCGCTAAGATAGTAATCGTTTCTGTGCCTATTGATATCACTATCGATATCATCAAGCGCTTAAGTCCAATGCTCAGAAAAGATCAGATCCTCTGCGACTTTACTTCGGTTAAAGCTCCGATTGTTGAAGCCATGATGAAATATCATGAAGGTCCTGTTTTAGGCCTTCATCCTATGTTCGGTCCTGATGTGAAATCACTGGTAAAGCAGGTTGTGGTTACAGTTCCTGAGCGCGACAAGGAGTCAAGTGCATTCTTGGTTGAACAGTTAAGATTATGGGGAGCAAGGATCTGCAGCTGTTCTGCAAAAGAACATGATGAAGCCATGAGTATCATTCAGGCGCTGCGTCATTTTACAACCTACGCTTATGGAACATTCCTAGCTTCGAAGAATCCTGATTTAAAGAAACTGCAGGAATTATCAAGCCCGATTTACAGAATGGAACTTATGATGGTGGGCAGATTATTTGCTCAGGATCCTCGTCTTTATGCTGATATCATCATGTCGTCAAAACAAAACTGCAATCTGATTAAAGATTTTGTCTCTTCAATGCTTAACGAAGTCTCATTAGTTGAGAATTCTGATATTGATACCTTTACCTCCCGTTTCCTGGAAGCCCGCGATTATTTTGGTGAGTTTGCAGAGAATGCAGTAAAGGAGAGTGGATCTATTCTTGCCAAACTCCAGGATGAAAGATCTTGATGAAACGCGTTTTTAAATATTTAGCATATCTTTTAATCGCCGTTTTTGTGCTTTTAACTGTCGGAATGGTAGCTGCAAGCTACATGTTTGACAAGAAGATCCAGGATGCGCTTTCATATGTTAATAAAAAGCAGAATCACATCCAGTTAAAATATGTTCCTGTATCAAGCTCAATCCTTGAAAAAAATGGCAGACTTTCTGTTTTTGTTCCAAAATCTAAAGCAGGACCTGTCTCTGCAGTCTTTGATGTAAAGACAACCTTTAATTTCTCTTCTTTCGATGTCAAGTTTGTAAAGGTTGATAACGAGGGTAACTTAGACGCCATTTTAGCTGATAATGGCCTTCCTCTTATTGGCATTACTGGCGCTGCAGCTGTTTCTATTTTTGAAATGAAGGCTCATGGTGCTGTAAAGACAACTGCCTTTAACCTGCCTTTAATCGACGGTGGGTGCAGAGTAGGTGAGAATTCTGTTTATCTTTCAGCCAGAAGTACTAAAAAATTTAATGTAGGTTTTGCTTCTGCAGGTATCAAATGTAAATCTGATTTAATCTATTCTGGCAGAGAAGCATATAACCTTGAATTCCTAAACCTCAAGGTTAAGGCCCAGCCTGTTGTTGTCAATAAGAAGGTAAGTCTTGATAGTATCTCTGTATCTTTTGATTCACTTAAAGGTCAGGCTTCAACAATTTACATGATCGGTTTCAAGCCAACCGATGAAGTTAAGGATCCAACTTTAGCTGACAGTTTTGATATTGAAAACTTCAACGTAAATCTGTCTTTATCAGATAAAGACAGACATTCAAGAAGAACCCTGTATTCAGATGGAAGTGCAGATATTTATTTTGCTTTCCCATTTGTAAAAGATGGTCTTGAACAGAAGTATAACCGTATCGAAAATATCAACTACAAGTTAAGCTTTGGTGCTTTTAATCTTGAGAAAATTTTAAGTAATTTAAAAGACAGCCCTGAAGATCTTGGCTCTCTTTTAAAGTCTGTATCAAATCCAATGAGCTTTGATCTGGACAGATTATCATTAAAATATCAGGGTGGAGAATTTAATGTTTCGGGTTTTGTATATCCAACTCTTGATCCATCCACTGGTAAGATAAAAGACATCAGTTCTAAAATGAATGCCTCAGGTGATATCGCTGTAATCGATTCTATTATTGAAGAACAGTACAAGGAAGCATTAGCTGACAGTCTGCACCTGGGCGCAATTACCAAAACATCAAAAAATTACGAAACTACTCTTGAGATAAAGGGCAAGAGTGTAACTCTAAATGGTATTGCTCTTAATGCTGATGAAAATGCAGATGATACTTTGGATCTGTAATAAAGGTTTTTTTACGGAGTAAAAAATGAGAATTTTTCTGTTTATGCTGATGCAGTCAGCCATTTTAGTGGTTGTCGGCTTTATTGGTTTTATCGTAATGTCAGCGTTTGACATTCAGCTTGATCAGAATTCATACATAAGTATGTTTGTAGGTTCATTGATTTTTGGTTTTGCAGGTTCTCTTATTTCACTCTTTCTGTCTAAGACCATGTGTATCAAGTCTTACGGAGTAAAGCTGATTAAAACTCCTATGAACAGTGATGAAATGTTCATCTATCAGACTGTTTCAAACCTTGCTTTAAAGAGCGGTCTTAAGATGCCTGAAGTGGGTATTTACAATTCTAGCGATCCAAACGCATTTGCTACCGGTTACTCAAAGGATAAAGCTCTTGTGGCTGTATCTTCTGGCCTTTTAAGATCTATGGGAAGAACAGAAATTGCCGCAGTTTTAGGTCATGAGATGAGCCATGTAAAGAATGGTGATATGGTTACCATGGCTCTGCTGCAGGGCGTACTTAATACTTTTGTATACTTCTTCTCATATGTGATTGCCTTTGCCATCATTGCTGCCATGAATAAAAACAGAAAAAGTGGCAGTTCAACCTCTATGTCAAGTTCAATCATGTATCGCACCATAAGTTCATTTATTCAGATGATTTTGGGTGTTTTGGCCTCTTTAGTTTTAATGTGGTTCAGCCGTCATAGAGAATATAAGGCCGATGCTGGTTCTGCAAGACTTAATGGTAAGTATGAAATGATAAGAGCTCTTCAGGCTTTATCTGGCGGTTCTCCTGTAAAATCAAAAGATAAATATATGCAGGCTTTATGCATCAATGGTTCTATGGATTTTAGTGAACTTTTCAGAACCCATCCTCCAATTGAAAAGCGTATTAAGGCTCTAGAGGATTTAATTCTTTAAGGAACTGTTATGGAAGCAAAGCATAAGGGACCTGTTGTTGTAGCTGAGTTGTCTGGTAATCACGACGGCTCGCTTGACAGAGCTATTGAACTGATGGAACTTGCGCAAAGCTGCAAGGCTGATGCTGTAAAAATTCAGACCTATACAGAGGACAGTCTTACTCTGGATTCAAATCGTGATGAGTTCCTTTTAAAAGGTGGACTTTGGGGTGGGCAGACATATTATGAGCTCTATAAAAAAGCCAAGACTCCACGTGAATGGATGAAACCATTATTCAAGCACGCTAAAACTCATGGGATCTTTTTGTTCAGTTCTCCATTCTGTAAGGATGATGTTGACTGCCTTGAAGATGCTGGTTGTCCAGTCTATAAAATTGCTTCCTATGAATTAAATGATGTTGCTCTCATTGATTACTGTGCATCCTTTGGCAAACCAATGGTAATGTCAACAGGTCTTGCAACTCTTGAGGAAATTGACAGAGCCGTAGAGATTGTTAGAAAAAGAGGTGTTGAAGATTTAACTCTTCTGCACTGTGAGAGCCGATATCCAGCTGATCCTAATCTTTTTAACTTAAAGGCAATTCCATACTTAAAAGATCGCTACCATTGTAAGAGTGGTCTTTCCAATCACGCCATTGGCGATGAGCTTGATATAGCAGCAACAGCTTTAGGTGCGGATATGATTGAAAAGCACTTTACTGATGATAAGAGCAGGGGAGGTGTTGATTCAGCATTCTCAATGGAACCAGATGATCTTAGAAAGCTTGTTGAAGACTGTACTGTTGTAGCTTCATCCTTAGGTTCATATGGTATTCATCTTCATGAAGATGAATATGAAATGCGTAATGGCAGACGCTCAATTTATCTTGTTAAGCCATTAAAGAAAGGTCAGATATTAACAGAGGCTGATGTTCGTTCTGTTAGGCCAGCTTTAGGTCTTGAGCCATATCTGTTACCTTCTGTTTTAGGAAAAACTGCAAAATACGATCTGGAAAAGAATACTCCGCTTAAAGTCGAAGATTTTATATAATTTG
>Ga0256405_10004879_pt1 | contig 24245 bp, 21 predicted proteins | sample RumenRJG_02DNA_FD_189096 | JGI IMG/M metagenome (GOLD analysis project Ga0256405, IMG submission 189096) | Bovine rumen microbial communities from Lethbridge, Alberta, Canada - RJG_02 | ecosystem: Host-associated > Mammals > Digestive system > Stomach > Rumen | place: Canada: Alberta... | reverse complement strand
CGTAGGCAGGTAGGAAAGAATAAGGGCTATGGTCTGCGGATGCTCATCCTGAATAAATGAAAGGAGCTGGGATGGGTCCGCCTTACGAACAAATTCGAAAGGTCGTACCTGAAGGGAAGCAGTGAGTTTTCCGATAACGCTCTGCGCCTTCTCAGACCCGAGAGCCTTCTCAAGAAGATTCTTAGCGTAAGCAATACCACCTTCGGAAATGTACTGCTGAGCCAGACATATCTGGTAGAACTCGTCAAGCACCTGATCCTTAATATCAGGCGGAACACTTCTAGTGTTCGCTATCTCAAGGGTGAGCTCTTCTATTTCTTCATCCTTGAGGTGCTTGAAAATATTGGAAGACTTTTCCGGTCCCAGCGCAATCATAAGTATTGCTGCCTTCTCTACGCCGGTATACTCAGCATATGTCTTATCCGCCAATGGTAATCACCTCATTACAAAAATTCTATGTATTAATAAGGAGCTACGCCTCATGAGAGTTCGACAGCAAAGCTGTCGAAGAGGCTAAGCGTGTAATACTCATGCTACGCATGAGCATTACGATCCCCAATCATCGTTTAACCAGTTACGCAGGAGCTGGGCGACAGCTTCAGGATTCTCATCCACGAACTTATCTATCATCTTTCTCGTCTCAGACTGATCGGAGAATTCGATATCGTCAAGCGACTGGTTCTCCTTGGTAGTAGCAAGAAGCTGCTCGACCGAGAGCTCCGGCTCCATCTCCGTAACCTCGACAGGAGCGAGGCCTCTGAATACAACAAATATAAGCAATGCCGCAATAAGTATGGCAAGTACAAGCATAAGAATCTGCGACATCGTAAGGCCATTTCCGGCGCTAGGCTGGAATATAGGCACCTGCCATGCGAGTATCTGAATATTCGTAGTATCGAGTCCCGTTGCCGCAGCCACGAGATTCTTAACATCATCAGATACTGTAAGTGCCTGTGGATCCTTGTTCGCGTACATGAACTCATCGAAGGTCTGGCCATTTAGCTGGCCGTTCTTCTTCATCTCATCTTCGTTGTATGTCACATAGGATATGAGATTGATGGCAATAGAGCTGTCGGCTGCCTTTAAAGTGCCCATAGCCTTATCGGTTGTGGTTATCCTTTGATTAGGCGAGTAGTCATTTTCGTTTATAGTAACGGTTCCGGAATTAGCCCCGTTGTCCGTTATCATCGTATCTGTAGCTGTATTTGCGTCTGTTCCCGGTGTGCCGCCTGCACCATTAGTGTTCTGGGACTCGTATGAATAATCGTGAGTCTTATATCCCTGCTTATTTCCTTCCGCCACGGTGTATTCGGTATAGACTTCATTAATCTTATCCATATCGAAGTTGAAGTTAGCGGCTATTTTCGCGTCATTGTAATCAGGAATTCCACCAACGAGAAGAGTATAAACCTCGTCCTTTTTCGCTGCGGAAACGCTCTGCACAAACTCCTGAATGCTTGTGATGCTCTGATTAAGTATATCCTCATCAGCGCCCTGGAATAAGAGGTTTCCATCCTGATCCGCTACTGTTATGGAATCAGTTGTTGGATTACCGACTGCTCCGGCGAGAAGGTTTGCTATAGTCTTAGCGTTCTTCTTATCAAAATTATCGGTAACCGTAAGTATACAGCTTACCGATGTTTCCTTAGTCTCTTCAAAAAGTGTATTTCCGACTGTCGGTGTAGTTATTGATACTACAGCATCGTCAATATTATCCATCTTGCAGAGCGCCTGGCGGAGCCAGTCCTGCTTGTAGATATTTGCCTTTAATTTCTTCTCACTCTCCGTAGTCTGAAAGCTGTTGTTAAAGAGCTCGTCAAGAGTCATTCCGATGGAAGGTATATCCTTATCGGCAAGAGCCATAAGGGCGTTCGAATAGTCCTTCTCATCTACAGTCATCGTCAGATCGTCTTCCGAGAGCTTATATTTTATATTGGCATCGTCAAGGGCATCCTTAGCGTCCTTCATGTCCTTAACGGTCTCCGTAGTAATAAGCGTGACATAATGAGGCCGGCTGACAATGGACGATGCCACAATTATAGCGATGAATACAGCGGCAGTAACGCCTATCATCGCTACCTTCTGGACAGCGGTGTACTTATTCCACCATTCGACTATCTTAGAAGGTATCTGTTTCAGCCATTCCAAAAACTTATTCATACCATTTCGATCTCCCCGACTGGATTTTCATAATCAGAACTGTAAGTTCATGATCTCTCTGTATGCGCTCATGGCGGTATTTCTGATATTCACTACATACTGAAGTGAATGGTTAGCCTTCTGCTGAGCAACCATAAGATTCACTACGTTATCCGTATAGCCGAGGGCGAAATTCATCTCTTCCTCACTGGCCGCATTCGACAGGTCATTTGTCGTCTTAATCATATCGAAGGCTGATTTAAGAACTGTATCGAAGCTGGCGATTCCCTGAGACCTTGCTACACCCGGTTTCTTCAGGTAATAGTCGTTAAACCCGTTTATATTCTTCAGCACGCTCATGCTGTCAGTAGCAGCTATATCCATATTTTACCTTCTTCCATAATATTCACGGTCTAAGAAGTTACGGCCATGGTTATTCGACTGCCCCGCAGTCGAAGCGCCAAAACTTTTAGCACATCTATCGCTCTATCACGAACCGGAGCCCATATTCAACGCGTCAAGCAGCATGCTCTTGGTAGCGTTAAATGCCGTAACATTTGCCTCGTAAGCACGGCTTGCGTCTATCATATCAGTCATCTCCTGAACGATATTTACATTCGGATACTCAACATATCCCTCTTCGTTAGCGTCAGGATGTGACGGATCATATACAAGCTTCGTAGGCGTAACAGTGTCCTGATATATTCTCGATACCTTTACGCCGTTACCGACAGTACCCCAGGAATGAAGGAGTATCTGTGAGAAGCCTGTAACGTCCTTCTCATTAAAAATAACATTCTTCCTTCTGTAGACATGCCCGTTCTCATCGCGCGTTGTCTTTACATTTGCGATATTCTGTGTAATGATATCATTTCTAAGCTGCTCGGCTGTCATACCGGTAGCGCTTATATCCATAGCTCCGAAAATCGACATGTGAACCTCACTTTCTATCCATCATCATGCTGAAGGATTAGTCATTGCCGTCCTGAGTCTGCTGAACTCCTGCGTCATTGAATTGATAAGATACTTATATCTTATCTGGTTCTCGGCAAGATATGTATTCTCTGTATGTATATCTACGTTATTGCCATCCATCCTGTAGGAAAGCGATGCCTGGTCAGTGTATATGACAGGCCTTATCTGATCAAGGTTTACCTCGGATACACGTCTCGCGAGCGTACCGCCTCTGATAAGCTCCATCTCAAGATATGACTCAAACTGTACATCCTTACGCTTATACCCCGGGGTATCGACGTTAGCGATATTGTTCGATATGACATTATTCCTTGCCCAGCTCGCGTTCGACGCGGCTTCAAGGACGTTCACGTAATTATATGCGTCTGATGCTATCAAAAAATCACCCCGCTTTCACAATACTATAATAACTCACGTTTAATTATAATAATTCAAGCTCCGAAAAACAATACCTTTTTCTCAAAATCTTAAAAAAATTTCAAAAAGGACCCGATAAATTCCAAATATTGGCGGGTCCTTCCACACTAATTAAGCTTCTTATTTACCTTATCAAGTTCATCAAATACAACATCATTCAGAACCTTAATATAGGTTCCCTTCATGCCTGAGCTCCTTGATTCTATAACACCGGCGCTCTCAAACTTCCTCAGGGCATTTACAATAACAGACCTTGTAATTCCCACCCTGTCAGCTATCTTGCTCGCCACAAGAATTCCTTCATTGCCATTCAGCTCCTTGAAAATGCAGGTGATGGCCTCAAGCTCCGAGAAGGAAAGGGTGCTTATCGCGCTCCTTACGACCTGGACCTTACGGGTCTCCTCAGCGTTCTCTTCATTCACAGACCTCATCATCTCAAGGCCAACCACGGTTGTCCCGTATTCAGACAGAATAATATCATCGATAGAGTACTCGTTGCTCTTTCTGTACAGAAAGAGGGTACCAAGGCGCTCGTCAGCTATATCTATAGGGCAGATAACCCCCTTATAATCGCCCACCTCAGGGAATTCAAATCCCAGGGTAAGGAGATTCACGTTTTCCTTCGTCGAGAGAATGCTTAAGAGTCTCTCATTCAGGTCCTTGTCTATATGGGTTCCGACTTCCTCGCCCATTAAGTCCTTAATCGGGGCAAAATCCTCCCTCTCCCTAATGCCGAGAATCTTCCCCTTGCGGCTGATTACAAGTACATCAGACTCAAGAATCTCGCTCATTACTTCACAGATATCATTAAACACAACCATGTGCGAGTTGTTATTGTGAAGCAATTTTCCTATTTTTCTGGTTTTATCAAGTAACTGTACACTCATTTTGAGCTCCTGCCTTATAAGTTTCAATCATCTCGGACTTTTTATCCGGTAAGTAAAACTATATCACAAATATATATGACAATTCAAGAGAAATGTTCGAATTTATTCGAAGTTTTTCTAAATGTATATAAAATTCGTAACACTTTCAATGAGTTGAATGGCAGTCGCTCATGCAAATGCCTCATCACCTTCCGGCAAAGGGATGACCGTTCCGCACTCCCTGTCGGCGCAGACAAGGTTCTTGCCCTTTACCACCATGTATCCGCCGCACTTAGGGCACTTAGTATTCGAAGGCCTCTGCCATGACACAAAATCGCACTCAGGATATCTGTCACAGCCATAGAATTTGCGGCCCTTCTGGGTCTTCTTGATTACGACCTCACCGCCGCACTTAGGGCAGGTAATACCTGTCCTCTCGAGATAAGGCTTGGTGAACTTGCAGTCGGGGAAGCCCGGGCAGGCTAAGAATTTTCCATGAGGGCCATATTTTACGACAAGATTTCTGCCGCAGTTAGGGCAGATTTCTTCGCTCACCTCGTCCTTGATTTCTATCTTCTCAAGCTCTTCATTTGCCTTATCTACTTCCTCCTTGAGATCCGGATAGAAGTTCCTTACAACCTCCTTCCAGTTTATCTCCCCCTTCTCCACGCCATCGAGTAGAGACTCCATCGTAGCAGTAAAATTTACGTCCACGATTTCCGGGAACTCGTCGTTCATTATCTTGTTGACAGCTTCGCCCATCTCTGTCACAAAGAGGTTCTTCTGCTCCTTAACCACATATCTTCTCGCGAGTATGGTTGAAATGGTCGGCGCATACGTACTTGGGCGTCCTATCCCTAACTCTTCAAGTGTCTTTACAAGTGATGCCTCAGTAAAATGAGCCGGCGGCTGGGTAAAATGCTGTTCCTTGTCATAGTCCTGTAGCGTTAGCTTCGTGGACTCCTTAACCTCGTAATTCAGGGTGTCAGGCTCCTTCTTGTTCTCATCATTCGTATATACAGACATAAAGCCGTCAAAGGCAAGCTTGCTGGCGCTTCCCGTGAACATATAGTCGCCTGCGGTAATCTTAACTGTCTGCACATTTGACTTCGCTGCGCTCATACGACTTGCCACGAACCTCTTCCAGATAAGTCCGTATAATCTCGCCTGGTCGCGTGAGAGGTCATCCTTAACCATGGCAGGGGTTAATTCTACCATTGTAGGCCTGATAGCCTCATGGGCATCCTGTATTCTCGCGGTCTGCTTTTTGCCGGCCTCTGCCGCCTTAGGCGCCACAAAATTCTCGCCATAGTTATCCTTTATAAAGGCCCTTGCCGCAGCGTCAGCCTCCTCTGAAATTCTCGTGGAATCGGTACGGAGATACGAGATAAGGCCGACTGTGCCCTGCCCCTTGACCTCTACACCTTCATAGAGCTGCTGGGCTATACGCATAGTCTTTGAGGTCGAGAAGTTCAGTGCCTTGCTCGCCTCCTGCTGAAGGGTACTCGTCGTAAAGGGAAGAGGTGATTTCCTCGTCCTCACTGAATCTTTTATCTCTTTAACTCCGAATTTGGCGCCTTTAAGGCCATTTAAAACCTTATCCACATCCGACGCGCTCTTTAAGGCCATCTTCTTCCCGTCAGCGTTTCCGTAGAAATGGAATGTGAGCGGCTTTTTCTCCTTATCGGGAAGTAAAAGAGCATCGAGGCTCCAGTATTCCTCGGGAATAAAGTCATTTATCAGCTTCTCCCTGTCGCAAATGATCCGGAGAGCTACGGACTGCACACGTCCCGCCGAAAGGCCCCTCTTTACCTTGGCCCACAGAAGCGGACTTATGCTGTAGCCCACGATTCTGTCCATGACACGCCTCGCCTGCTGGGCGTCGACGAGGTCCATATCTATTTCGCGCGGCTCCTTCATGGAAGCCTTGACGGTGTTTTTCGTGATTTCGTTGAATGTAACCCTCTGGTAATTCTTATCCTCGAGCTTGAGTGCCGCTACAAGGTGCCATGAAATGGCCTCCCCTTCGCGGTCGGGGTCCGTCGCGAGATACACCTTATCGGCTTTTTTCACTTCCTTCCTCAGCTCGGCAAGGAGGTCACCCTTACCCCTTATAGTGATATATTTCGGTTCAAAATCATTTTCAATGTCTATGCCCATCTGGCTCTTAGGAAGATCCCGCACATGCCCCATCGACGCGGTAACCTTATAATTTGACCCTAAAAACCTGCCAATGGTCTTAGCCTTAGCAGGAGACTCCACAATAACCAGATATTTAGCCATACTCTAAGCCCTCTTCCCGCTACTCCCTATAATAATCAGGAGAAGCAATATAATATTCGAACCCGGTACGCTCCGCATATCCCTTCATTTCAAGCGACAACAATATCGCAAAAAGCTCCTCGCCGGTAAGTCCGGTTTCGTTCATAATATCATTGATATGCAAAGGTATCAGACTTAGCGTATCATACACTATTTTTTCTTTAGTTTCAAGTCTTAAATTTTGAATTTTTGTTTCTGTGGCAAAAGATTTCGTAAATATTTCGAAATCTGAGAGTATATCATCCGCTCCCTCAATCAGCTTCGCTCCCTGCTTTATAAGGGCATTCGTACCCTCTGAGAGCGGCTCATCCGGGTCTCCCGGGAAGGCGTAAATATTTTTCCCCTGGTCAAGTCCCATGTCAGCTGTAATTAGACTCCCACTCCTCTTTCTTGCTTCTACCACCAGCACCCCATCCGAAATTCCGCTTATTATCCTGTTCCTCTGTGGAAAATTTGTGCGAAGAGGCGCGGTACCGGGCATAAATTCTGACATAACGCACCCCTTATCTATGATCTCCTCATAGAGCCCGAAACTGCTCTTCGGGTAACAGATATCAACGCCACAGCCTAAGACCGCCACCGTATAGCCGCCATCCTTCATGGCCCCGAAGTGGGCTGCCTCATCTATGCCTAGTGCCATACCGCTTATGACACCGACTCCCATCCCTGTAAGCTTCTCTGCTGTCCTCGCCGCCAGAACCGATCCCCTTTTTGTACAGGCCCTGGAACCTACGATAGCGATTGTTTTCATTTCCTTCGCAGGCAGCCTTCCCTTATAGAAGAGGCAGACCGGCGCTGAATATATATGCTTCAGATTATAAGGATAGTCATCACCATTGATGAATGAGACCTTGATATTCTTTTTTGCTATGGTTTCCATATCTTCCTCAAGCGCTCTTTCATCTGCAACCGCCATAAGCTTATTAAGGTATTTCTCGCTCAGTCCGTCACCGGTAATAAATTTCCCTGATTTTACGCCTTCATAGGCTTCCTCAATAGAGCCATACGCTTCCAATAATTTGCTAAGCTTCGCCGTGCCGGTGTGGCCCTCCTTCGCAAGCCATAGGTAGTATAATTCTTCTCTCATCCCCAGAACCTCACTGATAATTCTCTGTAGTGAATGGCCTCAGCCATGTCATTTACATTAATTTCCTCCGCCCTCCTTAAATCCGCTATAGTACGGGCCACCTTTAATATTCTATGATACCCACGCAAGGACAATCTCATTTTCTCAGCCGCCGTTATTAAGAGTTCTCTCGCTTCGTTTGACGGCTTGCAGAGTTCTTCAGTCATTGTTCCGTCCATCTGTGAATTAAAAACAAGTCTGTAGCTTCCAAGCCTCTTCTCTTCCATCTCACGCGCCGTTTCTATAATGCCCCTCACCTCAGCGCTGCTCTTATTCTCCTTCTCTCTGCTTAAAAGCTGTTTTATGGAAACTCTGCCAGCTTCCGTAAAAATGTCAAACCTGTCGACCATAGGACGGCTGACACGGTTCAAATATTTTCTGACATCATTCTCGTTGCAGCGGCATAGTTTTCTGTCCGGATAGAAGCCGCACGAGCATGGATTCATTGCCGCCACCAGAAGCACATCCGAAGGGAAGGTTATATCGCCGTTTCTTCCTGAGATGTGTACATATTTATCTTCAATGGGTGTCCTGAGTCCGTCTATCGTCTGCCTGTCAAATTCAGGAAACTCATCCAAAAAGAGTACTCCCTTGTGGGCAAGGCTCACTTCACCGGGTCTCCCATCAGCGCCACCAAGCATAGCGTTCCTCTTAACGGTGCAGACCGGATTTCTGAAAGGACGCATGGTTGAATGAGACTTTACATCGTTATATTTACCTGCGACAGAATAAATCTTCACGACCTCTTCCCTCTCGCTCTCAGTTAACTCAGGCATGATACCGGGAATTGCCCGCGCAAGCATCGTCTTCCCCGATCCTGCCGGGCCAATCATGAGTATATTATGCATGCCGGCCGCGGCGACCGTCATAGCCCGTTTCACATTCTCCTGACCATGAATTTCAGAGAAATCCGGGTACACAAGAGCATCTGTTTTAGCCTCATCATTATCGCTTTCATTTCGCAGAAGCTCCATATCGCCACATTGAAGTACATATTCTACCGCCTCAGACAGGCTGCTCACGGGAACGTTCTCAATACCGTCAAGAAACGACGCTTCGCACGCATTGTCCAAAGGCACTACCATCCTTTTCTTGCCCGCCTTTTTAGCTACGGACGCCATGGGTAAAATCCCGGGAACTCCCCTCACCGAGCCATCAAGACCCAATTCCCCCGCAAAAACGGTATCCCTCAGAAAATCCTCGTCAAATTCCATTCTCGATGCTAAAACAGACATTGCTATCGGAAGGTCAAATGAAGTGCCTTGCTTTTTTACATCAGCAGGTGACAGATTAACTATAATTTTACGCGGTTCGTCATTAAAGCCTGAATTCGCTATAGCCGTCATGACACGCTCTCCCGATTCGCGCACTTCTGTAGAGAGAAATCCTACCATGGAAAATCCGGGCAGACCAAAACGGACGTCCGCTTCGACGTCCACAAGTAAGCCTCCCAGGCCCGCCAGGGAGACACTCTGAATACTGGAAAACATAAGAAACCACTCCGTTCCGGAGCAGCTTGAGAATACCAAATAAAAAACGTAAAAAAATTATATCACAAAAATATTGACCTGTAAAGAGGTTTGGGATAAAATATAGAAAAAGGAGGGAACCAATATGAAATGTCCTTACTGCGGTAAAGATGCCACAAAGGTTATAGATTCTCGCCCATCAGAAGACAACACGACTGTCAGGCGAAGACGTAAATGTGAGCACTGCGGCAAACGCTTTACAACCTACGAGAAAATCGAGACCATTCCCCTCATGGTTATCAAAAAGGATCAAAGCAGGCAGCCGTATGACAGAAAGAAGATTGAAAAGGGCGTTATTTCCTCTTGCCATAAGCGGCCCGTATCCGCCGACCAGATAAATAACCTTGTTGACGATGTAGAGAATGAGATATTCAACCTTGAAGCCCGCGAGATCAAGAGCAGCACGATAGGTGAAATGGTTATGGAAAGGCTTCGCGACCTTGATGGCGTAGCGTACGTTCGTTTTGCGTCAGTCTACAGAGAATTCAAGGACGTTGGTACGTTTATGGATGAAATAAAAAAATATATGAATGATTCTGCCCAGTAGTTCTTTCACTTATATTAAAGAGCCCGGAAGCTTATCACTTCCGAGCTCTTCTTCGTCACTATTTATCCTTTTTTGTATGATTCTTTAAGAACATAGGTATCTGAATCTCATTGTCATCATTTTCCACGGCTCTCGGCGTAACAGGCCTGCTCGACTGAGCTCTGCTGCTTACATAGCCCGGTCTCTCACTGCCTGACTTAGGAGGCTTTGTGTAATGGCTTGAAGAAACAGCGGTACGTCTCGCCGCTCCGGCAGCCCCAACCGCTCTTCCGAAGGAAGGAGTCTTGATACCATCTCCCATCTCATCGCTCTCAAGTCCCGTCGCAATGACAGTTACAACAACTGTATCATCATCCCCGTCATCCGAAAGTGAAGAACCAAGGATAAGATTTGTATCATTGCCGGTGATATTCTGAACGTACTCAGAAGCCTCATTAATATCAAGCATAGTGACATTATTGCCGCTGAAGTTCAATATAACATCCGTAGCGCCGGTAAGGGTTGTATCAAGGAGAGGACTCTCCGTAGCAAGCTTAACTGCGTCTACGCACTTGTTATCGCCGGAAGCTACACCGATACCGAAGTGAGCCATACCCTTATTCTTCATAACCGTTGTGATGTCGGCGAAATCAAGGTTAATGAGGCCCGGATTATTTATAAGGTCAGTTATACCCTGAACTCCCTGCTGCAGCACCTCATCGGCCTTATGAAAGGCTTCCTGCATGGTAGTTTTCTTATCTACAATCTCAAGGAGCTTATCATTCTTGATTACAATCATGGTATCCACATGATCCTTAAGCTTCTCAAGCCCTGCCTTCGCGTTATCGGCCCTCTTCCTGTTCTCAAAAGCGAATGGTCTGGTAACAACAGCGACGGTAAGAATACCCATATCCTTTGCTATACCGGCGATTACAGGAGTCGCTCCCGTTCCCGTACCGCCACCCATACCACAGGTAACAAAGACCATGTTGGCACCGCGAATAGCATCCGCTATCTCATCCTTTGTCTCTTCTGCGGCCTTCTCACCAATCTCAGGCTGAGCTCCGGCTCCCAGTCCCTTTGTAAGCTTCTCACCGAGCTGGATATTCACAGGAGACTTGCAGTTGGCGAGCTGCTGCTTATCCGTATTCATGCAGATAAACTCAACTCCCTTGACGCCATCCTCAATCATACGGTTAACCGCGTTATTACCGGCACCGCCTACGCCTATAACGATTATCCTTGCAACTACGTTAGAGTTTTCTTGTGCTATGTCAATCACAGTCTTTCTCCTCCAAAATTTATTGTGTTTTATACCACTAAGGTAGTAAGACTATTCTACAAAAACTAACTGTTAATATAATACCCATTTTCAAGCAAATAATCAAGATTTTTTTTACAATCTTACGATTTTTTTTCGAAAACCACCTTTCCATTGCCCGATGCGTAGTTTTCCATATGCAGTGTTCCCTTAAGTCCCGTAGCCTTAGCTATCAGTTCGGGAAGGTTGGATATTGACGTGTCAAAATGTGTTCCGTTTCCAAGCTCTACCATAATATTGCCACACGTCAGGGTAACATTCATAGAAGAATCAAAGGTAATTTCGTTAACGGTCACGCCATATTTTTTTATCAGCTGGGTAACATTCAGCACACGGGAGAAAATCTCATTCTGACCTGTCTCAACCTTGTTGTTGTACACCATGCTGCCATACTCTATTCCATTTACCACCGGAACGTCATCTCTAACCTTTTTTATACTGCCCACCATGACTCCGTCAGCATCGAAACAGACATATTCACCCATATAGGGGATGCATCCTATAATATCCTTCTCGTAAACCTTTATCGTAAGTCCGTCTATTCCGTCAAGAGAGACGTCATAATCATCTATAAACGGTACGTTCTGTTTTTTCCCGTACTTTAAGGCTATATACTCTTTTATGGTGTTTGCCTTTTTCGGCACACCCAGTAAGGAAAGAAGCTTTTCATCCTTGTAGTAAGTACAGTTTTCTACGGTCACAGACCTTAGCGAACTCATTTTTACGAATACAAGTATACTGCCCGACAAAAATATCAGAAAAAAAAGCAATACCAGGGGTCCGACTCTCCCCTTTTTTTGCGCTTTCATATCACATCACCGTCCCGCGTCTGTAATTTATCTGCCTTGATATATTTAATACCACACCGATTTCAAAAAGCTGTATCAGCATCGCTGAGCCACCATAGCTTATAAATGGCAATGTCACACCGGTCGACGGAATCGAGTTCGTAACGACCAGAATATTTAAAAGGGCCTGAATAGCAATCTGCGCAAGTACTCCAACCGTAAACATACTGCCAAACACATCCGGAGCGTTTATGGAAATAAAGCTCAATCTGTAAATAACCAGTACATAGAGAACAATAACCGCTATCGCTCCAAACATCCCCAGCTCTTCACATATTATTGTGAAAATCATATCATTGTACGCTTCGGGAACCCTGCCGTACTTCTGGACACTTCCTCCCAATCCCGTTCCAAAAATGCCGCCACTTGTGATAGCGTAAAGTCCCTGCAGTATCTGCTGCCCTGCGTCGCCGCTCCCTTCAAGATTGCGCCAGATGGCGACACGTCCTGCCCTGTAGCCCGGTTTCAATTTGACATACAGAGCTGCCAGTCCCGCGTAAAACGCGCCGCCCGCGATAACGTACCTTGACTTTCTGCAGTTGGCGAAGCACATCACGAAAAATATACCGGCAGCTATAATGGCTGAACTGAGATTCTCCTTAGCAATCAGCGCCGTAAGCGGTAAAACAAGAATCTGGTCGACCACAAAATTGGAAAAATAATCCAACGCCAGCGGTTTCGTGCTTATTCTCATGGCCGTATACAAAATTATGGCGAACTTCGAGAATTCAGCAGGCTGGAAGGTGCGGTTGCTTCCCGCGGAAAGCCATCTCGACGCACCGTTTGCGCTGATTCCCTTCAACAATACGTAAAACTGCAATATGTAGGCAACTATAAGAACTATATCCGCGAAGGCTACAAGCCTTGTCCTGGCTCTTAGGTAATGATAATCTATAAATGACATAATAAGCATTACAACGAATCCCGCGCCAACAAATTCCAACTGCCTTTTCAGAAAAAAGAATTCCTGTAATGTACCGTCACTGTTTCTCTTGAGCTTGTACATGGTAAAGTAAGCAGAAGAGCTGTATACCATAATTGTTCCTATAAAGCACATAAACAGAACAAGAAAGAAGAGGTTGAAGTCAAAAAAATGTTCACCCTCACTGCTCTCCTTCACCTTGAGAGTAAAGCCATTGCTGTTTGCCATAGGCATCTCCTTACATGCCCGCAAGTCCTACAAGCGCAAGCATTATCGTAACAACTGTAAACAGAGCGACTACCCTTGTCTCTTCCCATCCTGATAATTCAAAATGATGATGAATCGGGGCCATCTTAAAGAGTCTCTTTCCGTGGGTAGCTTTAAAATATAACACCTGCAAAATAACGGAAACTATCTCTATAAGGTATATAAATGCCACAATTATTATAAAAAGCGGCATTCTGAGCATAAAGGCAGCTCCGGCCACGTAACCGCCGAGGGCGAGAGACCCTGTATCTCCCATGAATACTTTGGCAGGATAAGCGTTAAAGATCAGAAATCCGCAAAGCACCCCAATCGTTATAAGCGATACAGTAGTTACACCATTTGGCTCACCCGTATCCGCAAGAGAGGCGAAGGCGAAAAATACGGCAATTACAAGGGTCACACTGCTTGCGAGTCCATCAAGACCGTCTGTAAAATTCACCCCGTTAACGGTTCCCAAAATCGCTATAAACGAAAATATAACAAAGAGGCCCTCTGACATCGAAAATGTCTTCCCGCCCGTAAACGGAATAACAATAGCCGTTCCATAGTCAAAATACTTCTGTATCAGATAGATAAAGAGAGCTGTAACAAGAAACTGAAGCGCTAGCTTCTGCCATGCACGAAGGCCCAGCGATCTCTTCTTTGTTATCTTGATAAAATCATCCAAAAAGCCTATAAAGCCAAAGCCGATAGTAAGCAGCATAACAGGAAGCATCACCGGTTCACGTAAACAATAAATAGCGGAAACTATGGCGAATGCCGCTATCATCACTATCCCGCCCATAGTCGGAGTACCGGCCTTCTTCAGGTGTGTCTGCGGGCCATCATCTCTTACATACTGCCCAAACTTCAGCTTATGAAGAAGCGGTATAAAAACAGGACATAGAGCAACCGTTATTCCGAACGCCAATAGCGCCGGTAGATATGTTAATATTGAATGCATAACATTTTTCCTTACTGCAAGGTCTGATCCTGACCTGCGGCTCCTTCTGTATTAGTTTCTGTATTTGTGTCAGCAGCATCTCCGGCATTGCCGGTTACGCCATTTTCACCGGCATCTATCGCCGCTCCGCTCACATCTATAGCTTCGCCGCTTGCCGTGCCATCAGTTCCGAATATTGTAGCTTCATTCTCGGTAACAGTCTCATCCGTATTTGGATTATCCGCGTTTTCATCCGGGTAAATGCCCAAAAGTGGAAATGTCTGCTTGATAACCCGGCCGGCCAGAACCGAAGCTGACGCGCAGTTTTGCTGAAGCTCAACGTGTGGTTCATCTATCACAACATATACAACAGCCTGAGGGTTATCATATGGCGCGCAGCCTATAAATGATACAACGTAGTTCACATCGCTTCGAACGCTGTTTCCATTTTCATCCTTGTCGATTTTCTGGGCTGTTCCTGTTTTACCGGCGATTTTATAGCCCTTTACTCGCGCCTTTTTACCTGTTCCCTCTTCTACTGTCTTATAGAGGGCGTTCTTGATAAAATCACTTGTTTCCGCTGAAACCGTCTTCTTAAGTATAACCGGTTCAAGCTTTTCCGCGGAAAGTCCGGCATCATTTGTAAGCTCCTTAACGATATGAGGTTTGTAGTAGGTGCCACCATTCATGATTGATGAAAAACCGGCTGCCATCTGAAGCATTGTAACGGACACTCCCTGTCCGAAGCTGCTTGTCGCAAGCTCCACGGGATTTAGATGTTCCTCATCGTAAACCATACCGACAGCTTCTCCCGGGAGGTCTATGCCTGTTTTAGAGCCCAGGCCAAACAGGGACTGATATCTCGCGAATTCGGTACGCCCCAGCTTCCTCGATATCTGCATCATCACATCGTTACATGAGAATTCCAGACTCTGCTCAAGGCTGATATTGCCATGCCCGTTCCTGTTTACGCAATGAATTAACTTATCAGCAACCTGCTCACCACCATCGCAGGTGTACCAGGAATTTTCCGCGACCGCCTTCTCATCAAGGCAGGCCGACACGGTAAAGGGCTTAAAGGTAGAGCCCGGCTCATACATGTCGCTGATACAGTAGTTTCGCCATATTTTATTCAGCGCGTTTTCCGTCGTACCGTCAGCCTTCATTGACGCTATCTCGCTGTCTGAGTAGAAGGCCGTCAGGTCACGAGGATTATTCAGGTCAAATTCTTTATCGCTCGCCATGGCAAATATTTCCCCGTTATTCGGGTCCATGACAAGGATTCCGACATTTTCAGCTCCTTCCTCCTTCATATACTGCTGTATGATTTTCTGGCATACGGCCTGAACATCAGCATCTATCGTAGAAACTACGTTAAGACCGTTCTTGGGGTCAAGAACCGTCTCCGTTAACTGCTTTTCCGAATTGAAGTACCCATAGCTCTTGCCATTTCTGCCATTCAGCTCAGAGTTGTAATATTGCTCTATTCCCCAGGTACCGTCATTTCCATCATTTGTATAACCTATAACGTGGCTCGCGACATCCTTTAAGGGGTAATCCCGCTTATAAACCTCCTCAAAGGAGTATCCCTCCACCAGCTCATCAGCGAGAGCTTCATCCTTAAAGGATTTCATATCATCATATGAAACCTCCTTTAACAGAACCTTGTAATACGAATCGGGGCTGTCCTCAAGAATCTGCCTTAGGTCTTTATCCTCAAGGCCAAAATGCTTTTCTATAAGCGCCAGAGTCCTGTCTGTGTATTTCCCCTCATTAGAAAGAACTACAGCTGGTTCAAGAATCAGGTTATAGAGCTTATCCGACTCTGCAAGCACAACTCCCTTCCTGTCAGTAATAGTTCCTCGCCTGTAAGGTAGCTCATTTGTAATATAAGTCTGCTGCGACAGCGCCTGCTTAGTATATCTGTCACCGTCATGTGAATCAATATAAAATAATCTGCCCGCGACACCTATAAAGAACGCAAAGAAAATGAAGAAAAGCCAAATTATCTTATCCTGCATCTTATAGGTAATCGGTCTTCCTATTTTCTTAATATTCTTGCGCCACCGTTTAAATCTGCCTTTTTGTTTCATTCTTCTCATTTGGCGGCCAGACCGCGCATCAAAATATTAAAGACGTCATCACTGTTATCAGCTGTGACTTCACTGTATTGTCTGACGTACCCCGCGTCTGTTCTGTTGTACTTAATAATCTGTGAGCTGTCAGGATATACCATTCCAAATTTTTCCATCGCGGTCTTTCTTATTTCCTCAAGGTCTATATTGGAATAGACGATTTTCTCCCGATTATCGTTTTCCGTTGCAAGCACCGACAGCTCAGATTCTGAGTTTGAAAGCTCCCGTTCAGCTGTAGTATACTCATACTTCAGGTGTAGAAAGGACACGGCGGAGTATACAAGCACGGCTGACACCAGAGTCAAAAAAATAAAACCAAGCAGATTAATAGTCGGCGCTTCACCTACCAGGGGATCCTTTCTGGGGGTAAGATACCTGCGACGCTTTTTTATTATCTTCTTCTCGCGCTCGGTAAGTGGCCTGCTTTCCCTCTGCGGGACCTCAGGCGCGCGTTCAGGGACAGCGGCATTCGCGCCAATTACAGACCCGGCGTAAGGGTCAGTACCGGAATATTTATATCTTCTTGCCATAGCTCAACCTCCCTGTTTCTCATTATACTTTTTTCATCTGCTGAAACTTCCCTGTCAGCTTATTTTATAATTGTCGTTCTACAAGTGTAGTTTTAGTAATGTGCTTCTCGAATATCCTAAGCTTTGCGCTTCGGCTCCTTGAATTGTTTTCCATTTCTTCATTCGACGGCAGTAGAGCCCTCTTTGTAATTACTCTTCCCTTCGGCTTCTTACCACAGACACAGACCGGAAAATCAGGCGGACACGTACATGGGTTTTCAGCCGTTCTGAAAGCCTGCTTCACTATCCTGTCCTCAAGTGAATGGAAGGTAATAATAGCTATTCTACCATTGTCGTTAAGTAAGTCTATCATGCCATCTATAGAATCGCGAAGCACAGTCAGTTCATTGTTAAGCTCGATTCTGATAGCCTGAAAGGTCCTCTTGCAGGGATTACCGCCTGTATTGCGGGATTTTGCGGGAATCGCTCCTTTAACTATATCTGCAAGCTCAAGAGTAGTTTCAATCGGCTTTTCTTCCCTGTAACGTGCTATATGCTTCGCTATATTGTGGGCAAACCGGTCCTCGCCGTATTCACGAATGATGCGGGTCAGTTCCTCAACGCTATAGTTATTCACTATATCCTTTGCTGTCTTAGTCTGCCGTTGATCCATCCTCATATCAAGAGGGGCATCCTCCATGTATGAAAATCCCCTCTCAGCCGTATCGAGCTGATAAGAAGATACGCCCAGATCAAGCAGTATCCCGTCGACACCTTCTATCCCGAGACCCTTAACTATAGAGACCATCTCAGAGTAATTGCTTCTCACAATCGTGACCTTGTCTCTATATGGTTCAAGGCGTCTTGTCGCTGCCTCTATGGCGGCCTCATCCTGGTCTATGCCGATCAATCTTCCGGCACCCGAAAGCTTCGAGGCAATGACGCTCGAGTGACCCGCGCCACCAAGAGTTCCATCTACGTATATACCTTCTTCCTTTATATTAAGTCCATCTATAACCTCATTAAGCATTACGGATATATGCTTAAACCCCGGCGCCTCATCCTTTATATTTTCTTCCATCAGCGCCTCCTTAGAACCTCAGATTGTATTCAGCGAGGTGGTCAGCTATCTCACCGAGATCATCTACGTTATTTGTCCTGTTCCAAAGCTCCTTATCCCATATCTCAATCTTATTCATCATGCCAACTAGCATAATCTCCTTATCGATATGGACTTTCTCGCGGAGGTTTGCGGGAATCATGACCCTTCCCTGCTTATCAGCCTCGCATTCAGCGGCATTAGAGAGTATGGCTCTCTGAAAATGCCTTGTCTCGGCCCCACCCGGGAGCTTAGCGAGCTCATCGACAAATGCCTCCCACTTCTCCATAGGATATATGAAGAGGCACCCGTCCACTCCTATCGTTATCATAAAATGACTGCCTAAGTCTTCCCTGTAGCGCGAGGGTATGATAATCCTACCCTTAGGGTCGACTGTGTGCTCTGATGATCCCGAAAACATAGCCGACACCTCCTTCGCTCCACTTTGCCACAATTTCAGACCACTTTATGCCACTTGTAATCAAAATATACACCATTTCGTCCTTCTTTGCAAGTCTTCAGACGAAATTATTAAAATATTTTAAAGTGCAAAAAGTCCCGAAACACGAATTTTATCATGTTTCGAGACTTTTGGCGATTCATTTATTATTTTTACTTATAAATCTATTTTTTAGAAGCGCTTACCAGATACTGGTATGCTTCAAAATTGACAGCATCGGCCACATTTCCACTTTTTGTAAGATCCCAAAACCAGTCAAACCTTTCAGTCTTATAAAAAGAATCATCCATAAGCTTGTAATTCACTATCTCTTTCTTATAACCGCAATCATCTAACATTTCTATAATTGTGGTAAGGGTAAAAGAGTGCATATGTGTATAGTCCCTTATTCCGGCCTCATCCCAGGTATAGCTTCCCATCAATAAAGGAATAATAACAGAATAATGCATAATATTGGGGATACTGAATAAAATCCTGCCGTCCGGAGCAAGCTTTGCTTTTATCCTCTTAAGCACACTCCTCGGATCTCTAAGATGTTCTATCACATCAGCGAATATTATATAATCATAATATCCGTCAGGAGCATCCAATTCCATTTTTTCTATATTTCCCTCTATAATGTTGCCATTTCCCCTGCCTATCCCAGCAACTCCGGTTACCAGTTCAATGCCGCTGCATTCTGAATTCGGATATTCATAAGAAATAGAATTAAGCGTCGCACCGAGGCCGCAGCCTACCTCAAGGGCCTTGAATGAATCGTCCTTTTCCTTATCAATAAGGCTCATAACATCATAACGCGGATAAGAGTAATATTGAATATTAAAGCCATACTTCTCACATATCTTCTGCCTATTCGCTTCGAGGAGGCCCTGATACTTTTCTTTTTCTTTCCCGAAGCTTTGAGATCCCAGATGGACAATAAAAGAGTCATGGCATAAAATATTTCTGTGTCCCGATTTAAGAATTCGCAGCCCCATGTCATTATCCTCATAATTACCCGGATTAAAGCGTTCATCAAACAGTCCAATTTCATTGAGCACACTTCTCTTTATCAACAGAGCATTTCCTATTAGATATATCTTTTTTTCATGTCTTGACTTATCGGGGAAATTATTCTTTGTACCGTAAATAAGCGCTGAATTATAATCTTCGAACTGTTCTGACACCATTTGTCCGTTAGAGGCTATTGTCTGCACTGAGCCTGCACTGCCATTTGATTCATCTTCATACAGGGCCATTCTTAACGTATAAATAGCATTAGGAGTCATGAGCGTATCATTATTTAATAGCAGAATATCGTTATCCGGGTCAGCTGCCTTAATTCCGTCATTGCATCCTCCCGGGAAGCCCCTGTTTTCCTTGTTAGATATTAGCTTAATATCCTTTACCCGGGCAAGACGTTCGATTGACCCATCATTAGAATTGTTGTCAACAACTATTATTTCAGTATTAGCCGGTGAATTCCATCTTTTAATGCTGCTAATGCAATTAATAGTCATCTCCGCATTCTTATAGTTTAAAATAACAATCGAGACATCTGGCGCGCTAAATCCATTTTCCCTTAACTTTTGCATTTCTGTCCGGTACTTTTCACGTTTATTGGTATCTGCCTCATAGAGATCGGCATTTTGTAAACTAATAAATGAAAGTACAGGCGACTCGTTTCTATATTTTTCCGCTATATTCACAAAGACTTCCGGATTTCTAAAGTCGTTAGGATCATGCCTTATATTGTCCTGTTGTATCCTTGCCTTTGTTTTTTCCATATTCTTTTCTCCTGTCTGTCGCATTCTCAGTATTACCGGTGCCATAAATAATAAATACTACGCAAAGCGCAACCAGCCCTACAGCGATAATCTGATACATACTTATCGGGGTTCCCGGTATATGCAGCGGGCTTCTTGTAAATGACTGACACAGGCACGACTGAACCAGGTACCCGGTCAGGCCTATCAAGAAAAGTTCACCTTCAAATTTCCTAAACGGAGTTATGACCAGCAAAAATACAGAAAGCGCGATACCGATGACAAACGCGTATAAAAAGAGTGGATGTACCTGAATAAAGCCAACGTACCCTTCCTTCTCGGCGGCTGCGAGCATGGTTGGTGTTATCGCCTTCTGGTCAACCTCCTCAACCGAGAGGCGCATAGCGAAAACATTATTTGTATATCTTCCAAAGTTCTCACGATTCAAAAAGTCACCAAGCCTTATAACAGCCTCCGCTGTTATAACACCCACAATTGAAGTATCAGCAAGCTTTAAGAATTTAGCCTTTCTGAACTTACCGTAGAAGTACATAACTATAAAGCCCCAAACGATAGCCCCCGCCGTAGAAAATCCACCGTTTGCGAGGCTTGTCATATTAGCCGCGGCATCAAAGAAGTTTCTATAGGATTCTATCAGGTAGACAAGGCGGCCGCCAATGAGGGCAGCAATCACAGCATATATTATGATGCCGATATATATTTCTCCGTCCTGACCCGTCCTCCTAGCCTGCCACTGTGTAATCAAAAAGCAGAGGATAATAGCCGCACCGACTATCAGTCCATAGAGTGTAAGTGACACATCATCATTCACCGGAATACTCTTAGGCAAATTATAAACTGTAATCCCAAGATTTGGAAATGAGATCGGTTGAATAGTCAACATTTATTATCCTCTGATTATATTATACGTTAAATCTGAAGAGAACTACGTCACCGTCCTGCATGACGTACTCCTTGCCCTCACTTCTGACAAGTCCCTTTTCCTTAGCCTCATTGAAGCCACCGCAGGCGATAAGATTATCGTAGCTTACGACCTCTGCCCTGATGAAGCCTCGCTCAAAGTCGGAATGTATCTTGCCCGCCGCCTGAGGAGCCTTGGTTCCTTCCTTTATAGTCCAGGCTCTCGACTCCATCTCTCCGGCGGTAAGGAAGCTGATAAGGCCTAACAGCTTATAGCTTGCTCCTATAAGCTTATCGAGGCCCGACTCCTTAAGGCCTAAATCCTCAAGAAAAGCCTGCTTGTCATCATCATCAAGCTCTGATATCTCCTCTTCAATCTGAGCGCATACAACGAAGACCTCAGAGCCTTCCTTCGCGGCTATCTCGCGTACTGCCTTGACGTAATCATTGTTAGCCCCGTCATCAGCAAGATCTGCGTCAGATACGTTCGCCGCGTAAATGGTTCTCTTGCCCGTAAGGAGATTCAGCTCATTAAAAATGGCAGTCTCCTCTTCATCGGCAAGCTCGAAGTTCTTAGCCATGTTGCCGGCTTCAAGAAATTCCTTGAGGCGCTTAAGCATATCGGCTTCCTTACGGTAGCTCTTGTCCGAATTTGCGCTCTTCGCTACCTTAGAGTAACGTCTGTCAATAACATCTATATCAGCGAAAATAAGTTCAAGGTTGATAGTCTCTATATCTCTCGCAGGGTCCACCGAGCCCTCAACATGAATAATGTTCGTATCATCAAAGCATCTTACGACGTGAACAATGGCATCACAGTCACGGATATTCGCAAGGAACTGGTTGCCTAAGCCCTCACCCTTGCTTGCGCCCTTAACAAGGCCCGCTATATCTACGAATTCTATGGTGGCAGGAACTATCCTTCCCGAGTGATACATATCAGAGAGGACCTGAAGTCTCTTATCAGGCACAGGTACAACTCCGACATTAGGATCTATGGTACAGAACGGGTAGTTCGCTATCTCAGCGCCCGCCTTCGTCAGTGAATTAAATAAGGTGCTCTTTCCGACATTCGGGAGCCCAACTATTCCAAGTTTCATGGATAACATCCTCCGGTAAAAATTTCATACCTACCTATTATACATCAGTCAGAAAAACTTTTCAAGGGTACTTAATGTTTTACATTTGGCTTGTGATTTTACATTGAATGTAAAATTTCGTAACCTTAAAGTTCTTTTATGTATCCGGATAAGTACAAAACGGCTTCGAAATTTTACAAAATTTACGTTGATTTAACATAAGCGCGGTTACCCATTTTACATTCGTACTGTAAACTATGTCTCGTAACATAAAACAAAACTTTTCAATGTGCCAATCAATGAGGAGGGCAAAATGAAAACACGTAAGTTAGTAACTCTGTTAACAGTAGCCGCTTTATCAGTAGGCGCCCTTGCGGGATGCGGTGACTCATCAAGCGCTTCATCAAACAACAGCGCAGCGAGCACAACCAGTACAGCAGCTGATACAACCGCGACAAGCACAACCGATTTCGCTGCCGCATCAGCCGCAAGCACAGCTTCAACAACTGAGACAAGTACCGCGGCAAGCACGGACAATACCGCTTCAGGAATCACCGGTACTGTTAACGCAGCAGGTTCTTCAGCTCTTCAGCCACTCGCTGACGCAGTTGCCAAGAAGTTTATGGAAATCAATCCTGACTGCACAGTTACTGTAAACGGCGGTGGTTCAGGTGAAGGTCTTAAGCAGGTAGCTGACGGTTCTATCGATATCGGTGATTCTGATGTATTCGCTGATGAGAAGCTCGACGCTGACGCCGCTGCTAAGCTTGTTGACCATCAGGTAGCTACGGTTACCATGGCTCCTGTTGTTTCATCAAACCTTGGTGTAAGTGATCTTACAACTGACCAGCTTATAAGCATTTTCACAGGCAAGACAACAAACTGGAAGGATGTAGGCGGTCCTGATCAGGCTATCGTTCTTGTAACAAGACCAAGCTCTTCAGGTACAAGGGCTACATTCCAGAAATGGGCTCTTAACGGAGAAGAGGAAGCCTCTAACGAGTCTCTTGAGACAGATGATTCAGGTACCCTTCTTCAGACTGTAGAGCAGACAGACGGCGCTATCGGATATGTCGCTCTTTCATATCTCGTAAACGCTACAGACGTTACAGCTGTTAAGATTGATGGTGTTGAGCCAAGCCTTGAGAACACATACAACGGCACATACAAGGTATGGAGCTACGAGCATATGTACACAAACGGTGATGGTTCTGACGCTGCCCAGGCATTTATCAACTACATGACAAGCGATGATTTCGCTCCTGAAATCGAAGCTATGGGTTACGGTGTCGCTTCTAAGCTCACAGACGATGCTAAGAACGCTCACGCAGATACACAGCAGTAATCATTAAGTATATCTGTCCCGGAAAGTCCGGGTAAAAGATCCCTGCTCCGGGATTTTCCCGGAACAGGGTTATTGCGTTTATAAAAGCCGGTTTTCCGGTTTGTGACAGAAAGGATATTTTATGAGTTCCGAAAAACTCGTTAAAACACCATTTAAAGAGAAGCTTAAGCATGAGCTTGTCGGCCGCGGATTCGTTACCGTCTGTGGTTTTTTCATTATCATCCTCACACTTGCGATTGGTATTTTCCTTATTGTTAAGGGCTCAGGTTCATTTGTGACAATGGGTCACACAATCACTGAATTCCTTTTCTCAGCCAAATGGGACCCTCTTGACGTTCCCGGAAAGAGCGGAGGCAAGATAGGTTCGGCCGTTTACATCGTGGGTTCCCTCTATACCTGCGGTGTCGCCCTCCTTATCGCTACCCCTTTTGCCCTGGGAGCCGCTATATTTATCTCGGAAATCGCTCCAAAGGCAGGCAAGGTCCTCTTCCGCCCTGCCGTTGAGATATTCGTAGGTATTCCGTCAGTTGTATACGGGTGGGTTGGCCTCACGATTCTTGTACCGTTAATAAAGAAGATATTTCATCCGAAAATGGGCGGCTACTCGGTACTCGCCGCCGCGATTGTACTTTCGGTTATGATTTTCCCTACAATCTGTACCGTGTCCGCCGACGCGATCTCAAGTATACCGCAACATTACAGGATGGCGGCTTACGGTCTCGGTTCAACGAGGTGGCAGGTCATATGGAAGGTTGTCGTACCCGCCGCGAAG
>Ga0256405_10004878_pt1 | contig 24258 bp, 14 predicted proteins | sample RumenRJG_02DNA_FD_189096 | JGI IMG/M metagenome (GOLD analysis project Ga0256405, IMG submission 189096) | Bovine rumen microbial communities from Lethbridge, Alberta, Canada - RJG_02 | ecosystem: Host-associated > Mammals > Digestive system > Stomach > Rumen | place: Canada: Alberta... | reverse complement strand
AGATGAAAGCCTTCAGGTCATGCCTGAAGGGAATAAGGGATATACCCTTCTTTTTCTATAGATGTGTTACTGTCTTTGGTTAGGCAGCGGCATCTGCCCGCCACGGACAATCCCCCTTGGGCCGGAATGAAGGCCGAGGCCGCCCACAGCTACGCCGACTTCATGAGAGCGAGCGACGTGATGGAGTTCGACTTCAAGTGCATCATGCCTTACCTCACCGACAACCACCTCTACGACGATATCATCAGCCTCTCGGCCCAGCGGTTCGAGAACCTGCGCAAGTCGGGCTACGACGCCTCGGCCGACCTTTGCTATGTGTTCAAGTCGATGGGAGACGCCTACATGCACAAGGCCAACTATCGCGAGGCAGCCAAGGCCTACCTACGCCTCGACTCCATCAGGCAGCGGCAGCAGACGGCCGAGGAGCAGAGCGCCATCGACGAGCTGACGACCAACTACGAGACCAATCGCGAGAAGCTGGAAATGGAGCGCAGCATGGCGCGGCTGAAGATAGAATGGATTGTGGGTACGGCCTTGGCCACCATGTTGGCGTTGTCATTCATCGCCTGGCGCGAGCGGCGCAACGCCCGCGTGATAGCGAAGAAGAACCAGTGGATGGCCCACTACATCGACATGAGCCGGAAGCGGGAGGAGCCACCCGCGTCAACACTCACTCCCGACAAGGCTCCAGCCCCGGAAGAGGATTCCGAGGAGAGGCTATTCGAGCGGCTGCGCCAAACCATCATCGACGAGAGGCTCTATCTGGACCGTGACCTCTCGCGCGAGGTGCTGCTCGAAAAGGCCAAGGTGCCAAAAAACAAGTTCGCCAAACTCTTCCGCATCTACGCCAACACCACCTACAGCAAATTCATCAACGACCTACGGCTCGACTATGCTGTGGGAATGCTCAAACAGCATACCAACTACACCATCGACGCCATATCCGCCGAGTGCGGCTTCACCTCGGCAAGCACTTTCTACACCCTCTTTTCCCAACGCTTCGGCATGACACCCTCCGAATACAAGAAGGCTATTAGCAAGGACCAACACGATAATTCTTAATTTTGGCTCGCGCGAACATTTTCAATGCATAATGCATAATTTTTTGCTCGCGCGCCCCTTTCAATGCATTACCCTTGTTCCACATGGCAATTATGAATTATACAATGCATTTCCCTTGCTCCGCATGGCAATAATGAATTATGAATTGTAAAAAAGCCATTGTGTGACTTTTTAAAATAACAAAGTGACAATTTAGAACAAAAAAGCCGCTCTTATTGTGCGATTTTTGTGATATCTTTCTTAAATTTGCGGAGACACAAGCCAACCTAACAATGCATGCAGGACAATTTGGAAGACGGCCCTGCCTTGACAAAAAAAACGACAAAGGCCATCAGGGAATGACTTTTCGAGTAAACTCACATAATTTACCATTTTCAAAAGATTCCGTTATGAGGAAATTATTACTTATTCTAACCGTATTGCTGGCCGCGCTTCCATCGCGAGCCCAGACAGACACCCTCACGTTGGGCTACTGCAAAGGACAGATTGCGGCCAAGGGCCGGACTACCGCCCAAGGCAAGAAATGGATCTCGGGTGCCATCCGCCTCACATCTGTCACGCTGAGCCCCTTTGTCGGCAACAAGATTGTGGGCGTGAGAGTGGGACTCTGCTCCCGCGTCAACATCGACACGCTCCAAGTATGGGTGCGCACCACAGCCACGGGCGAGAACCTCGCCGAGGGTATCATCACGGCGCGCGACCAGCCTCGCATCGCCAAGGGATGGAACAGCGTGATGCTCAACGTTCCCATCGACATCTCCACCGGGGATGAGTTCTTCGTCGGCTTCAGCTACAAGCAGCGCGGCTCCACGAGCGCCATCTCCGTGGTGGGCAGCGCCACACGCAATGCCTGCTATCTCGACGAGAACGGAACCGGAAAATGGTATGACCGCTACAAATACGGCTGTCTGAGCGTGGAGGCCGTGGTGGCCGGTGACAACCTGCCCAAATACGACCTCGCCCTCTCGGCCCCCGTGGGTATCTATAATCCCAAGACGGGCAAGCTGAACATGACGGCCAAGGTGTACAACAACGCCACGCGCCAAGTGGAGGGCTTCACTATCCAAACGCAAATAAGCGGTATGGAGCAACCTTCGATCAACCATATCAGCCAATGCGTGAAGCCGGGAGAGAGCATTGAGATCAGCTATGAGACCATGCCCGACGCCACAACCATCGATGGCTCCAACCTGATAACAGCCACCATCAGCTCCTTGGACGACTATGACGACAACGACAAGAGCAACAACCAAGCCTCGACGGCCATCGCATTCAAGCAGAACCTGCTGATTGAAGAGTTCACCACCGAGAACTGCCCCAATTGCCCGCGCGTGGCCGGCTATCTGCGCGATGTGCTGGACCTCGACAAGTATCAGGGCCAGGTGTTCGCCGCCGCCCATCATGAGATGTACTACGACGACTGGCTCACCCTGCAGCAGAGCGTAGTGGACGGCACGCTGACCCCCACCGACATCTACAGCTACGCCATGCTCTACAACGACAAGGGCACCTACGCCCCCGCCCTGATGTACAACCGCCAGCCCTGGTTCACGAGCAACACTGGCAACGACACGCCCGTGGCCCTGCCCAGCTCAAGCGCCGAGATTCAGAGCTTGCTCGACTATGCCTTGGCCCTACCCGCAAACGCCGCTATCACCTCGCTCACCGCCCGCTATGGCGACAACGACACCACGGTGGTGGTCAGCGTGGAGGGCATCTGCAACAGCTCGGCCGCGCTGGGGCTCAACGTCACGGTGATGCTGACCGAGGACAACATCGACGCACATAACCAGGCGGGCTATGGCGAAGGCTTCGTGCATCAGCACGTATCGCGCGCGCTCAACAATGTATGGGGCGTGCCGGTAACCATGAACGGCAACCGCTTCAGCTACCAGGTGGCCATGGGGCTTAACTCCCACTACTTCAAGAAAATCAGGACGGGCTCGTGGGACGAGGCTTACCGCAACTGGAAGAAGGACAACATACACATCATCGCCTTTGTAAACACCAAGTCGTCGTCGCCCACAGGCTGCGGCATCCTCAATGTGGAGAGCATAGACTTCAGTGCCGTGACAGGTATCGCCCACCCCGCGGCCACTGGAACCGGATCCGGAGTGGCCCGCAAGGATCTCTACAACCTCAATGGCACCAAGGCCGGAGCCAGTCCCGCACCGGGAGTCTACATCGAGCGCACCGTCTACAGCGACGGCCACACCACATCCCGCAAAATCATCAAATAGAAAAGTAAAACAACGAAAAACATAGCTATATGAAGAGCAAGTCAACAACCCTCAAGGCCATCCAGGCCGCCGTGGTGATGCTATGCCTCTCGCTGGCCTCGCTGGCCCAGGGACGTTACAGCGTCAACGACAACGGCATCCGCGTAAAGGCCGACGGCACACCGACAGCGCAGCAAAGCAAGCGGCCGCTGTTCGGACCGCGCCCGCTGAAGAGACTGCAGAGCGACGTGAAGCACTCCCCACTCAGCCGTATGGTGCCCAACAACACCAAGCGGCAACCGCTGCTGACCACCCCAGACGGAGTGCAGTTCATGGGTGTGGTTGTATTCGCCAACTCGTGGCAGGAGTTTGGAGCCGTAGACGACGACCCCTACTACGTGGCCCAGTTCACCGACTCCACAAGAATGAAGCTGCAGCACGTCAAAGCCGACCCTCACTTCAATGCCAACGGCGGTGGCGTGATCCACGACGGCGTGTTCCGCTTCATCACCTATTTCGACGCCACGGTGATGGTGGCCGGCTCCTTCTACGAGTACGACACCAACACCTGGGAACAGTTGCGCTACGAGGACGTGACCGACCAGCCAGAGATGTATGCCTTCGACACCGACCTCGACCGCACCACGGGGCGCGTCTACGGCTGCTTCTACAACGACAGCTATATAGGCTATGAGTTTGGATGGATAGACTACGACAACTTGGAGCAGCACAAGATCGCCGACCTCGACAAGCAGCTCGTCACCATCGCCGTCAACAGCAAGGGCAACGTCTACGCTATCAGCATCGACGGCGACCTGTGCCGGGTGGACAAGTACACGGGCAAGGTGACCGTGGTGGGCAATACCGGACTCTCACCCTATTATGTACAGAGCGCCACGTTCGACAAACGCACCGACAAGCTCTACTGGGCAGCCTCATTCCAAAACTCCAACTCAGCCCTCTACCAAGTGGACACACTCACGGCTAAGGTAACCAAGATAGCCAACTTCCCCGACAATGAGGAAGTGTGCTGCCTCACCGTGGTGGAGCCCCAGACCAACAACGCCGCCCCAGCCAAAGCCGATGGGCTCAAGGCCAACTTCCCCAAAGGCGCGCTCACGGGCGAGGTGAGCTTCAAGGCTCCCCTTCTGACCTACGGAGGCGACCCGCTGGAGGGACAGCTCAATTACGAGGTGAAGGCCAACGGAAGCGTGGTGGCCAACGGCCAGTGCGCTCCGGGTGAGGAAGTGACGGCAGATGCCACCGTGAAACAGGGCGAGGCGGTGGTCAACGTCAACGTAAGCAACGACAAGGGCACAAGCCCCACCGCGCGCCTCTATTTCTGGGCCGGTCCCGACTATCCCAAAGCAGTCAGCTCACTGAAACTGAGCATTGACTCCGCCACCATGAAATCCACGCTCACATGGCGTGCCCCCACGGCAGGCCAGCACGATGGCTACGTGAGCGCACCCAAGGTGACCTACAACGTTGTGAGATACCCAGGAGGCGTGAAAGTGGCGACAGGACTGAAGAAGCAGAAATTCGAGGAGACACTTGAAAGACAGAAGCTCACGTCGTACTACTACACCGTGACTCCCATCCACGAAGGTCTGACCGGAACCACGGCCACTTCAAACAAAGTGCTGGTGGGTGATGCCTTCACCGTACCTTATATAGAGAACTTCGACAACAGTGCCGACTTCGACCTGTTCACCGTCATCGACAAGAACCAAGACGGCATCCTTTGGAAATACTCGTCCAACTATCAGTGCGCCTACTGCTCGTTCACCTCTACGCAGGGTAACGACGACTGGCTGCTCACCCCAGAGCTGAAGCTTGAGGGAGGCCGCAAATACAACCTCTCCTACGTGGCCCGTCGCGGTATGGAGGAGTATCCACAGATGCTCGGCGCCAGTTTCGGCCGCGGCCTCGATGTGGACAACTACACCGAGGTGGTGCCTATCACAACGCTGGCATCGAGCAACTTCCAACGCTTCAACGCCTCTGTGAAGGTGGCCTCCGACGGCAACTATCACTTCGGCTTCCACGACATGACAACCCTCAACTCCTACCGCACCTATCTTGACAGCATCCACGTCACGGCGGGTCCGAAGCTCTCGGCCCCCGACAGCGTCACCAACATGCGAATCACCATCGACCCGGAGGGCTACGGCGAAGCCACTTTGGCCTTCAACGCACCCACGACCGACATCGGCGGCAATGCGCTCAACAGCATATCCCGTATTGAAATATATCGCAAAGCGGAAGGCGACCACCTCATCAAGACATTCGACAACGTTGCTCCCGGACAGGAACTCACGTTCACCGATTCTGAGGCTCTCAACGGATTCAATATCTACACCGTCACGGCCTACGCCGGAGAGGATGCCGGGGAGCCCTATGTGAGTCCCGTGTATGTAGGCATCGACACGCCTCTGCCACCAGCAGAGGTGAAGGCCACGGCCGACAACAGCAAGGCCACACTGACCTGGAGCCAATCACCGCAGAAAGGGCTCCATGGCGGATATGTAGACGTTGCCTCACTCACCTACAATGTGTAGAAGCTCGACCTCAGCTCGCTCACCTTCGTGCCGGAGCAGCAATACATCAACGGATTCTCCTATCAACCCGCAGTGAGCATGAGTGGCGGCCAAGACCTGCAGTTCTTTGGCGTGACCGCCAACTCCGAGCTCGGCGAGAGCGACTACGCTGTGTCGAACGTGGTCATTACTGGTCAGCCTTACAAGTTGCCCTTTATGGAATCGTTCACCAAGGGACGACTCGACAACGAACTGTGGTGGTCGGAGACGGAGCACGCCTTCGTAACCAGCAACGGCTACAACTCAGCCGACGAGTACATGGGATCCGCCGACTGGACTCCCGAGACCCCCAATGAGGTGGCTTCGCTCAACTCGGGCAAGATAGCCCTCGACGGCGCTGAGAACCCAGTATTGCACTTCAGCCATAGCGGACAGCCCGGCTCCAAATACAAGCTGACGCTCAACGTGATGACTCCCGACAACGAGCTGCATCCCGTGAAGACCATCGACTACAGCACGCTCACCGGCGATCGCCGCTGGATAGAGGAGACGGTCGACATGAAGCCTTTCGCAGCCAACGACTTCGTGGTGCTGAAGTTCTTGGGCGAGTGTAACGACGAGACCTTCTCCCGCGTGAGCTTCGACAAGATTGAGCTTCTCGACGTGAAGGCCCACAACCTCATGGCCAAGGGTCTCAACCCCGACCTCACCGGAACCGTGGGCAAGCCCATGAAGGCAACAGTGAAGGTACGCAACATCGGCCGCGAGACAGAACGCAACTTCAAGGTGGAACTCACCATCGCCGACAAGTTAGTGGGAAGCATCGACGGCGGCACACTGGCCTCCTTTGCCGACAGCACCTATACGCTGACCTTCGTGCCGAAGATTGAGAACAGCGGACAGGTAGACCTCGGTGCACAGGTAACGAGCGACCTCGACCTCGACGAGAGCGACAACAAGGCCGCCACCGTGAAGGTGAACATCAAGGAGCCCGAGCTGCCTGTGGTGACCACACTCATGGCCTCCGAGACAGCCTCGACAACGCTGTTGGAATGGGAAAAGCCTGAGAGTGACGCTAAGTCGTTCACCGAGGACTTCGAGACATTCACCCCCTGGAGCATCGACGCCGAACAGAACGGCTGGACACTCCTCGACGTCGACACCCTACGAACCATCGGCATCGAGGGACTCAGCTGGAACAACATGGGCAAGCGGCAAGCCTACATTGCCTTCGACCCCGCTGACCTCGGCGTGACGGCCGTCAACCGCTACAAGCCCCACTCTGGCAACATCTACATGGCCAGCTTCGCCGCCTACAGCAACGACGAGAATGCCAAGGTAGCCAACGACGACTGGCTCATATCGCCCGAACTGGAAGGCAACAGGCAAACCATCAGCCTTTGGGCCAAAGCCGCCTCGGCCGGCTACTCGCCCGAATCGTTCGAATTGCTCTACTCCACAACTGGCAAGGAGGTCGACGACTTCACGGAGATCGCCTCCTACGACGTGGCCGCCGACAAATGGTATGAGTTTGCCGCCGTCGTTCCCGAGGGCACGAAGTACTTCGCCATCCGCTGCGTGAGCGAGGACAAGTTCGCCCTATTCATCGACGACGTGACCTACCACAAGGGCCATGTCAGCCTCACGGGCTACAACGTCTACCGCAACGGAGTGAAGATTGGCTCCACCAACTCCACCCAGACCTCTTTCACCGACAACTCAGCCGGTAAGGAAGACACCTACACGGTAACGGTGGTCTACGACGAGGGCGAGTCGGCCATGAGCAACGAGGCATGTGTGCTGAACGCCATCGCCACCACCACTGCCGGTCTGCTGCAAGCCAAGGGAGGCCACAATGGCATCGACATCACCAACCCCGAGCGTCTGGAGGTAAGCGTCTACGCCATAGGTGGACAATTGGTTGCCAGCAACCTCAACGCCGACAACGCCCATGTGGCAGCGGCCCCTGGCATCTACCTCGTCAAGGGCGGCAACACCACGTTGCGCGTCATCGTGAGATAAAGTAAACTTCATCCATTACCCTAATTATATAATTATGAGAAAGTTAAGATTCTTCATAGCTACGCTCGCATGTCTCCTGTCAGGACTGGCCCACGCCGACACACAGACACCCTACAGCTACGATTTCAACACTGCGGTTAGCACCGCCTCACCAGACTTTGCCCCCATCGGATGGGGGCATCTGGTGAGCTTCATGAACACCGCATCGGGGTCTCTATACATGAGCTACGAATGGAATGCCAGCTCCGGAGTGGACGGCACGGGTTGCCTGGCTATCGGGTCACAAACGGTCACCGACGGCATGGAGTCGCCCGTGGAGCTCAACGACATGCTGGTGACACCTGCCCTGGGCGGTGCCGCCAGCCTCGACGTGAAGGCCATGAACTATGGTTCCACCATCAGTTTCTGGTATGTCAACTATGAGGACGGAAAGTTCACCACCGACGGCCAGATCGATATGACTGTGCCGGAACTTACGCAGGACGGGTTCGTGCGTGTGGACATACCCGAAATGCCCGAAGGCACCCTCATTGGCATCCGTGGCAACAGCGTATACATAGACAACTTCAAAGCCGATATGGCAGAAGTGACTCCCTATCCGCGCATGAGAGTGAACGGTTTCAGGCGCCTGGGCGGACAATATGTCGATACCAAGGCCGACGGCAAGTTCACCCTGTCCTACAAGGTGGCGGTGGAAAACACGGGGCAGCGCGACCTCACCGCCAACGAGGAAGGATTCTCGCTGAGCATCGTCAACTGCTCGAAAGGCAACAAGGTGATGTCGACCACCAACATCGACCGCAACCTGGCCATGGGAGCCACCGACAGCATCGTGGTGACGGCCGAGATTCCCTACGCCGACTATCCCGACGCCTACCTCTATGGCATGAGGGAGAACTTGGGCGGCAACATCACCAGTCTTGAGAACCTGCAGGCATCGCCCTACGGGCCGAAGATCTCGCTGCTCGACCAGTATGCCAGGCAAGAGCTCAAGGGCATCGACTTCGGCATCGTGCATGGCTATGCCACTGCCCTCTTCACCCTGCGCAACGACGGAGCCACCGACCTCGTGATAAGCGCAGTGAACGCTCCGGCCGACGTGACGGTTACGGCCGACGTGGCCGGAGTGGTGAAGCCCCACGAGAAGGTGAGCCTGCCGCTGAAATACACGGTATCGGCCGCCGGATTCAAGGAGGGCACGCTCACGGTGGTGGGCAATGGGACACAACTTGAAGTGCCGGTGACGGCCATCGCCGTGGACAGCACCGAGTTCTACGCCAACTTCGAGGACGGCAAGATGCCCCTTGGCTTCGTGCCGGGCGAGGGATGGACAGTGACCAACTTCCCACAGCTCGCAGGAATGGCCAACAACTACTACTGCGCCCAAGGCCCCGAGGCTCTCGCCCGTCTCACTACGCCGATGCTTGAGGTGGCTGAGGGCGAGAAACTCTATTTCCAAGCCGGACGCATCGACACCACATCGGTGGTCAACGTGCTGTATTCCACCGACCGCAAGGAATGGCACAAACTGCTCACCATCAAGGGTACGGGAACCGACAACACCACATTCAGCGACCGCCTGCTCATCACGACAGAACCCAACAGCTTCGCTTTCAGAACCTACACCGTGAGCGGACTGCCCGTCGGGCGCTGCTATGTGGCCTTTGAGTCGGGCAAGGCGCGCATCGACAACATCTTCGGCTGCCACCTCGCCAAGGTGGCCCACGACATCATGTTCAAGCAGAGCAACTTCCCGATGATGGGAAGCGCCAATGCCGAGACCGGTGCCGACGTGACCTTCGTCAACAACAACACGGCAACGGAAAAGGCTGGGACCTACAGCGTCAACCTCTACGTGAACGGTGAGAAGGCCGCCACGGCTGCCCCCGCCGACTTCAAGGGCGGAGAGACGCGCGTGTTCAGCCTGCCCTTCACGCCCCACTTCGCCGGGCAAGCCACGGTATACGCCTTGTTTGAGGCCGACGGAAAGGTGGTAGCCACTTCTGATACCACGACGATGACCGTACTGCAAGAGAGTGCCTTCAAGGATGTCACCGTGGGCACACCCGACTCGCCGGTGTCGCAAAATAGCGTGCCGCTCTACCTTTATTATAAGAAGAGCATGAGCAATACGGTCTACTCTGTCGACCAACTCAACCTGAAAGCCGGCGCAAAAATCTCCAAACTTTCCTACAAGGGTTGGAATACTAACCAGAACCTGCCCATCAAGCTGAAGGTCTACGTGGCCAACTCGGACAAGAGCTACTTTGAGGCTCCGCTCGCCGAGGCTGACACCACCGCCATGACCTGCATCTACAACGGCGATTACACCGTCACCAAGAAAGGCAGTAAGACCGCGCCTGAGGAGATGCTTGGCATTCTGCTGCAGCAGCCCTTCGTCTACACAGGCGGAAGCCTCATCGTGGCCATGTACTCAGAGTCTGAGGCCTACGCCAACGTGCGCTTCGAGAGCGACGGCAATGTCAGCGGCCACGCCTTCTACCGCTCCGACGACAGCGACTATTCACAGAAGTCATACAGCACCGCCGACATGCCGGTGGTGACCCTCTCAGCCGAGAGCGATCCGACAACGCTCACAGGCACCGTGACAGCAGCCGACGGCAACGCGCCCATCGAGGGTGCTGAGGTGACGCTCACCTCGGATAATGTGCTCTATTCGGCCACCACCAACGCCGAGGGAGCCTTCAGCATGAACGTTTACAAGACCGACAGAACCTACCAATTCCGTGTGGATAAGCCTGGCTATGAGCCGTTCAAGACCACGGTAGCCTCCTTCGACCAGCCGTTCAACGTCCAGCTCACCGCCGGACACGGCATCTACATCGACGACTTCGAAATGCCCGACCAGGCCATGGTGAACCACTTCTACACGGCTCGCGCACAGGTGGTGAACGTGGAGACCTCACAACTCGACAGCGCGGTCTACACAGCCCAGCTTGTGAGCGACGGCAAGGTGCTGGCCACAACGGCCACGCCCGCCCTCAAGGCCGGACAGAAGGCTGAATTCGCATTCACCTTCACGCCCTACGAGGCTGGCAAGGCGAAGATGAGCATCCAGTTCCAGGCCAACGGAACGACTTCGGCCACCCCAGACTCCACGGTGGAGATCCTGCCCGAGCCTCTCGGCGGCTCCATGCAGGTGCTCGACTCCACAGCCATAGGCAACTACAACGTGCCCATCCGCACCTACGACAAGAATAGTGAGAGCCAGACCATCTACAAGGCCGAGGACCTCAATCTCTCAGCGGGAAGCGTCATCCACCGCATCGCCTTCAAGGGCTACAACAACAACAGCAAGGTCTACAACCTCAACCTGCGCGTGTACATCGAGAACACGACCGACAATTACGACAATGGATTCACCGAGTGCGACACGATGCTCATGACGCGCATCTACGCCGACACGCTGCATATCGAGAGGGCCGGCACGGCGGAGAACCCCGTGGAGTTTATCGTCATCGACCTTCCCGACGGATTCCGCTACACGGGCGACAACCTGAGGCTGGCGTTCCGCACGGAGGCCAAGACCTACGCCCGCACCTACTTCGTCACCGACGACAATGTGAAAGGTACCTACTATCGCAGCGACGATAATCCCGAGAAGATGGCCACAACCAACTGGACAATGGAGTCGTCGCCCGTGATGTATCTCGAGGCAACCGGCTCGCAGCAACTCACCGGCACCGTGACCGACCATACGGGCAGCCCGCTGCAAGGAGTAGCCGTGACGATGAAGCACGACAACGTGCGCTACGCAGCCACTACCGACGCAGATGGCCGTTACAGCATCACCGTGGCGCAGACGGCACTGGCCTATCAGACTTCCTTTGAGATGGAAGGCTACAAGACCGTCACACGCGAGGTGAGGTTCGGCTCGGGTGATGGCACGCTCAACGTTGTGCTGCACAAGGCACGCATATTCAGTGGGAAGGTGATCGCCAACAACGGCACTGAGCTGAAGCCGCTCGAAGGGGCCGACGTGGCCATCCGCTATGAAGACAACACCTACCCGGCCGTGACCGATGCCGAAGGTGGATGGACTTTGGAGGCCATCGACGCGCCCCAGAGCCTCACGCTCACCGTTAAGGCCGGAAGCCACTTCACATCGGTGGAGAGGCAGATAGAGGCCGCTACGGCCGACTTGCTCACCGATACCCTCAACATCATCAACTCCGTAAGCGGAAAGGTGATGGGCGTCGACGACGTGACAGAGGAGGAACAGCCGTTGGCCAACGCCACGGTGGTGATGGCCAAGGGCGAGACCACACTCACGGCCGAGACCGACGCCAATGGCGGCTACCGCTTCGACATCGAGTTAGGGGCTGGCAGCTGGACGCTGACGGTGACGAAGAGTGGTTACCTGTCGCAGACGACCACCGTGGTAGTGCTTCCCGACGACACCCTCACCACAGTCGACGACATCAAGCTGCGCATCGACCCGCTGACGGGTGTCAACGAGACGACTACGTTCACAGCCAACAGCCGCGCCGACGTCTACACGCTCCAGGGCGCACTTGTGGGCCGCAACCTCCGTCTCGACTCGCTGCCTGAGGGCATCTACATCGTCAACGGACGCAAGGTGGCCATCAAGAAGAAATGACCAGTTGGTTTCACAATAAGAAACAACTATTTTTAAGAAGAGCCCGGCGCAGGCCGGGTTCTTCTTTTGTACATAAACCGCAGCCACAGTGAGAACCAATCAGAAAAAGAATGATTATAGAACATCGTAGGAACTCGCTTTCCACATCACTTCGATATCTGTGCTGCCAAGTGAACATTGAATTACCAACGAGTCTACCGTGTGGACGTTCTCACCAAGCAGTTTTTCTAAATGGCCGGGCGATGAGGTATGAATCAATCAACAGTTCACCGTATCTTACGGCGAAGTTCTCTGAAAGTCTATGCCCCTAAAATAATTTGCATAAGTCAACTTACCTCATTCAACATAGCAGGATATAGAATCCTTTGCAACTTCTTTAGCCATAATTCTCCATGGCTCAGCTGAGAACATAACAACCAAGCCAAAAACGAAAAATGCAGCGATAAGAACTTAACGGTTGTACCTTAATTGCGCTATTAAGCGACAATTTTGATATAAGTTGATGAGTATTAGTAGTTGCTGAGAATCTGTCGTGAAAGGTCTACCTTGGGCTTCTTTGACAGTAGCTTGACGATCGGATAGATCAAAAGTCCTATCGGTAGGCCGAAGCCACGGTTCAAAAGCTGGCCCTGTGCAATGAGTTTCATATCTGTTGCATTGATACGGAATCTGTTGTTGATATCTTTAGGAATATTGGTGCCCACCACGGTGAGTTCAGGAAGGCAATGGCTTGCATTGGTCAAAAACAGCGTGTCGCCCAACTCTGTCCGGTCTATCTTCTGACGGATATAACCATTTTTGGCTATGATGACGTAACAGAATGTGTCGGGCAAGACAAAATAGCCATGTTCATCGGTATGCACGATGTACCCATCGCTGAAAGCAACATCAGCATGGTTGATAAGCGTCTTGTTGTCCATGTCCAATACAAGACAACGCTTTGGCTGATCTTTCTGACAAACCTCACCGGCTGAGAGTCGTAGGACAGACAGCATCAAGAGAAATGTAATGGAAAGTGTAAACAGGAATCTCTGCATATCATCAATGTCTTATGGCGCCAAAGTTACAAAAAAAACGAACAAGGCATGAGAACTATAAGTGATTTTAAAAGAAATTAATAGAAGGCCCTCCCCCTATCCTAATGATCGCGCTGTTGTCGAATTTATTCATGGCGGTAGGGACTGCATAAAGTTTGTTAATATATTTGCCAATCAGACGGACATTCAAAGTTTTTCTGTATATTTGTAGAACAAACCAATCATTTATTACAATACAATGACAGGAATTATTATTTTAGTAGTCGTAGTCTTGCTGGTCATATGGTTCATCAGCATCTACAACAACTTGGTGAGATTAAGAAACAACCGTGAGAACGCCTTTGCCAACATTGATGTGCAGTTGAAGCAGCGTTACGACCTTGTACCGCAACTGGTATCAACGGTGAAAGGCTATGCCTCACATGAGAAAGAGGTTTTCATGCGTGTGACTGAGGCCCGCTCGGCTGCTGTCAATGCGCAGAGCATTGACGACAAAATAAAGGCCGACAACCTTCTCACCTCGGCTTTGCAGGGACTGAAGGTCACTCTCGAGGCTTACCCCGAACTGAAGGCCAATCAGAATTTCCTGCAGCTACAGACTGAAATCAGTGATATCGAGAATAAGCTCGCTGCTGCCCGCCGTTTCTTCAACAGTGCTACTCGTGAACTCAACAATGGGGTCCAGACGTTCCCGGGCAATATTATTGCCGGAATGTTCGGATTCCACAAAGAGACGATGTATGAAATAGCAGAGCAGGACCGCGCCTCAATGGACAAAGCCCCCGAAATCAAATTCTAATCATCAGGAATGGAATATGTTGGAATGCTGACGCAGATACGCCGAAACAACACCAAGAGCTTCTTGCTTTTGGTGATGTTTCCGGTGATCATTCTCGTCATGGTGTGGGTATTCATTGCCATCATCAATTGGCTTGCCGGAAACGGCTATGATGAATATGGCAACACTCTCCACGACTTAGACATTTCCGCCGTCAATGCCACATTTGTGAATGTGTTGCCATGGGTAGTGGGAGGAGTATCCCTGTGGTTTATCATCGCCTATTACTTCAACGTACAGATGATTAACGGAGCAGTCAATGCCCACCCCATCACACGTAAGGAGAATCCACGTATCTACAACATCGTGGAAAATCTGTGCATTGCCTGCAACATGCCCATGCCAAAGGTGTGCGTGGTCGACGATCCACAACTTAACGCTTTTGCCAGCGGCATTAACGACAAGACCTACACAGTCACCCTCACTCAGGGCATCATAGACTTGCTCAATGATGAAGAACTCGCCGGTGTGATTGGCCACGAGCTTACACACATCCGCAACCGAGACACCCGACTGCTCATTACGAGCATCGTCTTCGTGGGCATTGTTTCAACGGTGATGAGCATAGTGCTGCAAATTCTTTACAACCACTTCTGGTTTGGCACGGCAAGCAACAGTGATGACGATGACAACGGCAACAGCAGCGGAATTGGGTTTGTTATGGTTTTAGTCATTGGACTCGTGTGCTGTTTCATTGCTTATATCTTCACGCTTCTCACTCGATTTGCCATCAGCCGCAAGCGCGAATACATGGCCGACGCCGGAGGAGCCGAACTCTGTGGCAATCCTCTTGCCCTGGCCTCCGCACTGCGAAAGATTTCGGCCAATCCCGGCTTGGACAATGTGAAGAGGCCCGACGTGGCTCAACTCTTCATCTGCCAGCCAGACGAGATGCAACACGGTCTGCTCAACTTTATGGACTCCCTTTTCTCCACCCATCCACCTACGGAGAAAAGGATTGCCATACTGCAGCAATTCTAAAGAAAGCAATAAGAAAAGCGATTCGTGCACATGTGACGAACCGCTTTTCTTTATTTATATACAATTTCAAGAATTATTTCTGCATGTCATATACCACTTGCATCAGCTTCTTTCCGAGGGCATCAGCCTCCTCTGCCGTCGCAGCCTCAGAATAGACGCGAATGATGGGCTCTGTATTACTCTTGCGAAGATGAACCCAGCAATTCGGGAAGTCGAGTTTCACACCGTCAATATCAGTAACCTTCACATCATCCTGATGACCATACATTTCCTTCACCTTGACAAGAATAGCGTCAACATCGGTATCAGGTGTCAGGTCTATGCGGTTCTTGGCCATCTGGTAGGCAGGGAAAGTCTTGCGCAACTCGCTGGCTTTGATGCCCTTCTGTGCCAGACTGCTCAAGAAAAGAGCAATGCCCACGAGGGCGTCACGCCCATAATGGCTTTCGGGATAGATGACTCCACCATTGCCTTCGCCGCCAATAACAGCTCCGACTTCCTTCATCTTGGTCGTGACGTTGACTTCGCCTACAGCAGCAGCATAATATTTGCAACCGTGCTTTTCTGTCACATCGCGCAAAGCTCGGGTTGAGGAGAGGTTGCTCACCGTGCATCCTGGTGTATGGTCGAGAACATAATCAGCCACGGTTACCAGCGTATACTCCTCTCCATACATCTTGCCGTCTTCCTGGATGAAAGCCAAGCGGTCCACATCTGGATCGACGACAATACCCAAATCATAGCCCCCTTCTGCTACCCGGCTCATAATGCCGCCAAGGTTCTTCTCCAAAGGTTCCGGATTGTGGGCAAACTGACCATTGGGTTCTCCATTGAGCATCGTATACTCCACACCCAATGCCTTGAACAGTGCGGGAAGAATGATACCACCGACCGAGTTGATGGTATCGGCTACCACCTTAAAATGAGCATTGCGGATAGCTTCAAGATCCACTAACTTCAAGCCAAGCACAGACTGTATATGACGCTCGTTGAAGCTGTTGTCCTGCGTATAATGCCCCATATGGTCAACTTCAGCATATTCAAAATCTTCTTTAGCGGCGATTTCGAGCACCTCATTGCCGTCTGCCTTTGTCAGAAACTCGCCCTCATTGTTGAGCAATTTCAGAGCATTCCACTGGCGAGGATTGTGACTGGCCGTGATGATGATGCCGCCATCGGCCGCGCTCATTCTCACGGCAAGTTCCGTTGTAGGCGTTGTGGCCAAGCCTATGTCGAGAACATCATAGCCCATACCCATGAGTGTGCCGCAGACAACGTTTCTCACCATGTCGCCGGAGATTCGCGCATCACGGCCCACAACGATCTTGTTGCTTGCCGAATGGCCACTGCGCCGGATGAACGTTGCATAAGCCGTAGTAAATTTCACAATGTCGAGCGGATTCAATGTGTCGCCTGTACGACCACCGATGGTTCCGCGAATACCTGATATGGATTTAATCAGTGTCATAAGAATATAATAACTTGATTGACTTATTTTTCTATTTAATGATCTTATCGGCCCCTCTCAAACGTAAGATCGTATAGATATGGAGTCGTCGTCTGTGATGCAGACTGCTGTCCTTTCTCAGCGGGAACAATCAAACGAACTTTTGCGATCTCGTCGTTCTCGGTCTGGGGCCGTCCAATATTGACGAAAGCGAAGGGCACAAGCCAACCAGTCGGAACAGCTGTAGAACCGTAGGCGGTTGCCATGAGGCTGGAACCACTGACAAAAGATCCGGAATAAGTTCCAGAAGTACACGAGACACGCATCTTGTCGGGATACTGACCGTAATAAATATTTTGGTTGGAAAGCGTGATGGTGTCGGTGAGCAGATCACGCTCGGTAAACCTCACCAGCACGGTAGCGGTCTCGCCACTTTTTATCTTTTTGCCACATCCCTTGCGCACAATCTGCATATAGACTCCCGAGGATTCAAAAAGTACAAACTCATTCTTGCTCACATCCGTTGTTGAATCTTGGGCATAGAACTGTTCCTCCGAAATCACCTTGACTGCAGAATCGGCAATATACTGGTTGATGGCTGAGCGTTGTTTCTTTTTCTTGTCTGCATAGGTTTCATCGTGGTTGCACGACTGGAAGGCTAAGACACCGGCAAGAAAAAGTACAACGTATACTAACTTCTTCATATCTACTTGTTTTTTGCTACAAATTTACTAAAAAACGCCGAGTATACACCAACGGTATCCCATTTTTAGATTATTTTTTCTTTAATAAGTCACCATAGGCAATGATCGCCTGGCGGGTGATGTTCTCGGCCTCTTCCATTGAGCAGTTCAAATGACCGCCACTGGCGTTCAAATGGCCGCCGCCATTGAAAAAACGGGCCGCCATCTCATTGCACGGGAAATCATCCACCGAACGGAGACTGACCCACACCGTATTGTCGTGGCGATCGTCCTCACGCAGCGAAATACTGAGCTTGGCTCCTTTTATACGAAGCGGCTCATTGACAAGTCCCTCCTGGTCACCACGTACATAATGAAAATTGCGCATATCGTCACGCGTAAGCGTATAGTAGCTCGCGTGATAGTCCTCTAAGTAGTTTAGTTTCTGTGACATCAGATAGCCCCGAAGCCTAATGGCCCATTGACTATAATTGTTGAATACCTTACGATAGATTTTGTCCTTGTCTATACCCTTGGTGAGCAGCTGGCAGATGATGAAAAATATTTCCGGACGTGAACTATTATAAGTGAAACCACCCGTATCACACATCATCCCACTGTAGATCGTAGAAGCTATCTTCTTATCCATCTTTTCAAACTCACCCATCTGCCACAGCACACGGAAAACGATTTCGGATGTGCTCGAAAGCTCGGGACGAGAAACACTGACCACGGCGTCAAGCTGTGGTTCGAGGTGATGATCAAAAAGGATCCGCTTTGCAGTCGACTTCTCGAAGGCTTCCTGCATACTGTCGAGACGTTCCGGAGCATTGAAATCAAGACAACAGATCAAGTGGGCCTCCTTCAAAGCTTTGTCTATCTCTTCCGGATGCCGGTCATACCGGATGATCTTTTCAACATCCGGCTGCCATCTAAGGAAATCGGGAAATGCGTCGGGTACGGCAACAGTTACTTGCTTGCCCAAGCCACGAAGATAAGCCGACCACGCCAGCGACGAGCCTAACGCATCGCCATCGGGAGACTTATGACAACACACGAGAATATTTTGAGCCTGGACGAGGAGATCCTGGAGCTGCTCCAACTGCTCTGCTGATAAGATGTCTATATTCATAATTTGCAAAGGTAGCAGAAATTTCTGATATGCTGTGTAATTACGGTGTTAATTTAACAGATTTAAGGAAAAAGCCCTATGCAAATTTGCATGGCACTTTTTGAATCCGTTATCAGATATTCGTTCTCAGATTTCTGAACATTCACATCGTCCGGCATATACAAGCCCGCCGGCCCCCTTATGCAAGCCCACCGGCCCCCTTATGCAAGCCCACCAGCTCCCTTATGCAAGCTCACCGGCTCCCTTATGCAAGCTCACCGGCTCCCTTATGGCAGGTCGCAGGCTGCCATAAGCCGGAATTCATCAACTCATAGTTCGCGGCATATAAGGAAAAAAATAAGGCAAGCACAGTGGGTGTGCTTGCCTTATTCGTATGCATAGAATGGTATCCGATTACTTCTTCAGCATCTTCTTACCATTACAGATAACAATGCCCTTATAGTTGGCATCAACTCGCTGGCCGGCGAGATTGTAGAATGCGCTGCCGTTGCCAGCCTCTTTTGCCTCGACATTATTGATTCCTGTAGCGACGGATGAAACCAATGCGAGCTCAGGCGCATTCTTGAAGCTCACCACGACTGCCGTAACAGTATAGTTGACACCATCTTCGAGATTGTCAAGGCTACCGTTCTTAAATTTGTCGTATACAGGCACACCGCCAAGGGTCTTTGTCTCTGCGGAGTACACACCAGAGACCTCTACAAGATCACAAAAGTCAGCAGCAGAAAGGTCGGCCGGAGAAGCAACTTGTCTCGGTTCTACGGTTCCATCGGTTGTTGTGATTTCTACGTTTGCAACCTTAGTGATCTCGGGTAAAGAGTTAAACTCGTCGTAGGTTGCTGTCAAAGTTCCATTCAGAATCTGCCCAACAGTGAATTCAACGCCTGTGTTGAAGAACTCAATGGCACCAGAAGCATCACGAACATAAATTTCGCTGTTCTGCTTGCCACTATTTGTTGTATAATTGTTCACGTAGACCACTTGAGCATCATTAAGCTTCAACTTAGCTGTATTCTTTTTACCAATGGTCTTGAAGTCAGCAATGGAGGCATAGAGTTTCTCCACAACCAAGGTATAGCTTGCAGAACCGGCATAATAAGTATCGGTTTCCTCCGAAGAGGCCGTAATCTTCGTAGTGCCAGCACCGACAACAGTAACGTTACCCTGAGCGTCAACAGTTGCAACATTCTCATCGCTTGAAGAATAGGTTACAGGCAAATTGTTGGGGTTGCTAAGTGTCGGAGCCGTAAATTCCTCACCAAGCACCACGCTGACTGAATCCTGCGAGAAGGCCAAACCTGCATTCTGCTTTGTAGAAGCCAGTTCCTCGGCAGAGATAACATAAATTTCGGGAGCATCGTGGAAGGGTACCAAAATACCCGTCACAGATCCACGTCCACCATCTGCAAGATTATCGAGTTCTCCCGTCTGAAATTTGTCATAAAGGGACACTCCGTCAAGTGTTGATGCGCTTGCGTCATAAGTACCCTCAATCTTGACAAGATCGCAGTAGTGCTCAGCTGTCAACTGATCTATTGTCAATGCAAGAGGCTCAGCAGCAGTACCCTCAGAGGCGGTTACGTTGACGTCAGCCACGTCAGTCACCTCTGGAAGACCGTTAAATTCAGCATATTTTGCCGAAAGTGTTCCGTTGAGGATTTGGTTCGGCGTATACTCGAGATTTGATTTATAGAAGTCAATAGCACCAGACGTGTCGCGCACATACATATCGTTATTATACACGTAGAGCACCTGGGCATTGGTGAGGTTCAAAATGGCAGAGTTGCCTATTCCGATACCTTTGAAGGCTGCAATATTGTCTACGGCCGAGGCAACGTTCAACGAATAGCTGGCTGAACCGGCATAGAATTCATCTGTTTCTTCAGAAGAAGCAGTAATCATTGTTGTGCCTACAGCCTTGATAGTTACCGTACCGTCCTCTGCAACTGTAGCTACATTCTCGTCACTTGAGGTGTAGGTGACAGGCAGCTGATTAGGATTGGACAGTGTGGGAGCCGTAAATGGTTGGCCAAGAACAGCCGTGGCTGAAGTTGCAGAAAACGCTAAGCCTGCAGACTGCTTAGTAGAAGAGCCAGCTACCAAAGTAACCTCTATTTTAGTAGCACGTACCTGATTTGAAGGAGAAGAAAATTCAACGGAAGATGAATTACCTGTCCATGTTCCGATTTTCCCCTCATACGAATAAGAACCAGAGGAAGGTTGCTCAAAACAGCCAGGACCTTGCTTGGCTTCGCCTTCTGCAGTACAAGTAAAAACGATTTTCTGAATATTGCCTACTGTCGACGATATCGTCGTTGTAGAATTCTTGTAGAATCGGTACTCGTAGGATTTGGTACCCTTGTTGTAAGCATTGAAAGCTGCATCCGAACAATAGATGGTGACACCATCCTTTGAGATCTGATCAGCCTGTCCATTACCGGTATTTTCGCCGTTGTCAGTTCCGGCCGTGAAAGTAACAATGGTTTGTGCGCTTGCCTGACCGATCACGGACAGCAAAGCCAAAACCAACAAAAAACGTAATTGTTTGATCATAGATTTAAAATTTTAGGTGCTCAGCATCCCTGAAGAGAAACATCGCACATTATGAATGATTTGTTCTATTTCATAAGTTTATAGTCAACATCTATTCAGCCCAGCTACCATCCCGATTCTATATGCAAAAATAGAAAAATAGAATGATAAACGAGCTACAGTCATGTGAAGAATTGATTTCAAGTTCTTACGAACGACCCCTGCTAAATTGCACTGCAAATATACGAATATTTTTTTTGATAAGATAATTAGAAACGTTGTTATTCCTTAATTTATAAGTTAGGTGAGTATAATTCCCTAAGCTACTTCATATTTGTGATACAGGTAAGAAGTTAGTCACAACTCATATGAAACGGGCCACATAATGAAATCATTAAAACATTTCAGGTCCCAAACCGTCTACAACCTGACGACATGGAATTTTAACCCACGCAAAAGGTGATGTAATTCATAAAGAAGAGACCGGCCCTAATGACTCCATATTACGGTGACAAAAGGTAAAACCGGTCTCAGCAAGCTATGTGCTTTATTCCCACTCTTCAATATTAAAGCTTGCTTCTACATCCTGCTCAATATCATCGGGCAAATTGCAGAAGAAATCTATACCTGTGAGTTGTTCTATTTCCTTAATACTCTTGGCATAATGACTGTAAGCGTAGTTTTCTGCCACATTGACATGCTCGGTCCAGAATCCAATAGCCTTATACTGATGATCCTTCACGGCGAGCAAACACATATAAAAGTATTTGGGCACCGGTACAGTCATGGTTGTAGAATCATGGAAAGATAATATTTGATCAGCCTTATCTATGGTTGCGGCTTTCACTACGTAAAGAGTGTCGCAGAAGTTACGGTCATTTCCCCAATTCTGTACTTTCTGTTCCAATCTTGCCCATTGGACACCATTATGATTTTGATATTGCGGCTGCATATTGCTGTAATAAAAGGTCTGCTGGTTCTGCTCCACACTGCTCTGACGGTCGTTCGACGCACAGAGATGCCCACGTGAATATCCTGAGTAGTCGGATCGGCTCGTTCTATATTCACTCGGTATCTCCTCGTCTACTGCCCAAGCTTCATTCCTCCCTACTCCATTATTGGGAGTTGCTGCCGAAAATTCATAACATGTCCATCGGTTCGCACGTTTGTTGCCATCCCACTCCAAAGAATAAGTGATTCCATAGTCATCTGTCGAATGAGTGATCTCAAAAGTGACGTCTTTCCCCTGATAGAATCGTGGGAATTCCAGTCTCCAGCCTTCAGGATTTTTTGCCAAGTCTTCCGGAGTATTCCGATTGAGATTTAATCCATTTCCGTAGAAAACGACAAACTTCACCTGCGAATACAGAAAATCACGTGACTCTTGCCCTTTTAAATATATTTTTACACCAAGAGAGTCTCCTTCGGGAGTGAACACGACCCGACTGCTGTCAACGTTTGCTCTTTCAAAATTTATTACTTTTCCATCAATAAGATGCACCGACTCAACCTTGACATACCCTTGAGAAAACGTTAAAAGCGAGGTCAAAGAACATATAAGAGTTAGAAAATATTTTTTCATTGTCTTCTGTCAGTCTATTTTATAATCAATTTCTTTCTGGCACGCACATATATTCCCTTTGGAAGCGAATCTATCTCTTGTCCAGCGAATTTGCCACTTAATGTATAAATACGATCATCAGATGGAGTGATACGCTCCTCATTGATCATCTTTCGGATGTCGGTTGGCAACTCGGTTATGGGCGCTGCTATTATTAGCAAGTTACTATTGGTTTTTGTTGTCGGAACAAAAAGTGAAATTCCATTTTCGGATTGCTTCTCACCAGAGATGTAACCTGCAACATGATCATCCACTTTCATTACAGGGTTTGTCATAACCCTAACAAATTTAACAAGCCCTGTATCATCAGATAGCATGACTGTGTCGTTCTTCAGATTGACAACACGGACTTGAGGCATATCAGGAAGAAATAACTTACAAGTCGTACCGTCTTCCAAGTCTTGGAATGCAGACAGAGTGGTTATAAGTCCTGCGTCTGGCTTACGACTGCCACGTCGCCAATAGATTTGCTGATTATCTTTTACGGATGATTTTGAAGAATAGCAAGAAAAAATAGGTTTGCCGTTATTTGGATTGAACCGCAAACTATTGTGGGAATTCACTCCAGTAAACGTAATGATGGCAATATTTCCCTCACCAACTGCAAGTGTACAGCGATCATTATCATTTGGAACGTTTTCCACATCCGTACGAAGTGAATTACTTGAACTACTTGCAGCGTAGAGATAACCTTCACCTACATGAAGGAGCCATTTACCAGGTTCTCCCTCCAACTGGATAACCTGTGTTGAAGAAGATGGAAACAACTGATTGTCCTGGATATCCACAGAAGTTGCAGCGCGGTTGTTAGTATTCTGTTGAACAGACATTGCAAGACTATCCTCTGCGTTGGCTATAACGATTTCATCACCTTCTTGAAGTTCACTGGCATGGGTTAACAACCGAAAAGTTTCCTGTGCAATTAACATTGATGGGACGAACCATGAAAAGAGCACAAGATAAAACGTAAGAAAAGATCGCTTAACAAAAATCATTTAGAAAAATATATAAATTAGAAATAAAAAAGGGGGAACCTACAGCAATCTTCGGTCCCCCCTTTACACGTGGGTGGTGATGGATTCGAACCACCGAAGCGAGACGCAGCAGATTTACAGTCTGCCCCATTTGGCCACTCTGGAAACCACCCTTTTTTTTAAGCAGTGCAAAGGTACACTTTTTAATCGAGACTACAAAAAATATCCAAAAGATTTTAATAAGAAATGTTGAAAATAACCGATCACTGTACTATTGAGGGAGATAGATTTTGAAGTTGTAATAAATGTCTGTACTTTAAATAACGCAGGATTCAAAATCATAAGCGTTGAAACTCAGCACGGGGCCTAAGCATCTCAGCCAACTTCGATTTCCAAACAATAGAAACATAACGAAAAAAGGGTCTCTGCTGCATTTGCAACAAAGACCCTTACCTTAAAAGAAGGCGGCTACCTACTCTCCCGCATTGCATTGCAGTACCATCGGCGTAAGCGGGCTTAACTTCTCTGTTCGGAATGGGAAGAGGTGGA
>Ga0256405_10004877_pt1 | contig 24260 bp, 21 predicted proteins | sample RumenRJG_02DNA_FD_189096 | JGI IMG/M metagenome (GOLD analysis project Ga0256405, IMG submission 189096) | Bovine rumen microbial communities from Lethbridge, Alberta, Canada - RJG_02 | ecosystem: Host-associated > Mammals > Digestive system > Stomach > Rumen | place: Canada: Alberta... | reverse complement strand
TGCTTCACCGATCTCAGACACCACGATTCTGTCCTCCACAGGAGCAAGCTGCCCCCATTTGGAGCACGTTGCAACACAGATGCCCTACGCCATATTCGTAGCTGTCTGCGCACTCTGTGGATTCCTGGCGGGCGGTCTGGCTGACAGCCTGCTTGTTTGCTGGGTTGTCGATTTGGTATTCTTTGCCATTGGATTAATTCTGCTGCCTAAATATATAAAGAAAGCCCGGTAAAACAGTTCAAAGTAAGCCGTTTCCACAGGACTCTGTCCTATAGCTATTAAAAACAACAGGCGGCTGTTTCCGATCAGGATCCGATCAGAAACAGCCGCCTGTCTTTCATCTGACTGAAAAGACCTGTTCGGAATCCTCAGTTTCCGAACAGGTCTAAAGTCTATTGCACGGTTACCCGCCGAAAATCTTTTCCCGCTACATTCAGAATCAGCGTAGTACCTTTAGGCACCGTATACGGTACAGTAAATGAACCGCCAGGATGCTTGAACGACACCACCGTATACTGATCACCGTTGACCGGCTGTGCCACCAACTGCACCGTATTAGCAAAAGGATACACCGGCAGTGATGCAGAGAAGATTCCGGACACCGTATCTTTAGATGACTCCGGCAGCGCTATATCAGCATGAATACGAGTATACGCAATGGCGGAATCGCCCGCAAGCCGCTGCTGATTGGACACCGTTCCGGGCTGCTCGTTTCCCGCAGCGATATGACCGTCAAAATCAAATGTCAGACGTACCGCAGGCAGGATTTTAAGCACTTCCTCAATCGATTTACCCGTCAGATCAGGAATCTTGATAGCCTCAGAATCAAGGCCGCGGCTCACCACCAGCTCAAGACGCACCGGATCAGTAATTTGCGTACCCTCGGGCGGATTCTGCGCAAGAATCGTACCCGCAGGAGATTTATCGGCTTTATACATAGGCTCACCAAGCACAATAAGCGGCTTAGTAGAACCCGCAAAAATCGTCTGCAGCTTTATACGCAGATCATCAAGCCCCATCCCCACATAATTTTCTACATGGTCAAGGATAACGCCGCGGCTCACCACCAGATTAATCCTGCGGCCGGCTTTTACAATGGCACCGGCCTCCGGACTCTGCTCAAGGATCGTATAGGCATCGGCAGCATCATCTGAATACCGCAGCTGAATTTTCGGATACAACTCCTTTTCCTGCATCTCTATGAGCGCATCGGCAAGCTTTTTACCAGTAACCTCCGGCACCATCACCTCTTCCTGCCCTTTGGCAACCAGAAAGAACACCGTCACACAGGAAGCCCCCATCAAAAGGAAAGCGCACAGAATAAATACGCCGAGCGCCTTTCCCGAGGCCTGCAGCGAAGCAAGCTCATCGTTCACTGCCTGACGCATGTTTCTCCAGTTTTCTTTCCAGTCCTGATGACGCAACCAGCGGACATAGGCAACCGGATTGAGGATTTTTTTCCACTCGATATTTTTAAACCAATCGAACAATTTCATGTACGTGTCTCCTCTATTCCAAAACAGAACCGACAAAATCCCGGCAGCCGTTCATAAAGTCTTTATAGCCCATTGCTTTTTTAGCCTGCCACTGCAGCTCCGTAACGCATAAAAAACCGTCACCGGTACGCACAAGGATGCCGCGTTTTTTGTCATACCATACAACCGTTCCCGCTGCCGCGGATGCCGCACCCGCAGCTTCAGGACATCCGGACTTGTCAGCCGGAGCAGCCTGCAGGATGCGCAGCGTAACACCTCGGCACACCGTCCAGCAGCCAGGAGAAGGTGTATACGCCCGTATACGAGCATAAATAGCTGCAGACGGCAGGCTCCAGTCTATATGACCATCTTCTTTAGTAATCATTTTTGTATATGACGGTTCACCGCTCTGAGGAATGCCGGGCGGCAGTTCCCCTGTCTGTACAGCCGTTGCCAGAATACCGGCAAGCAGGTCCGCCCCCGTCTCTGCACTGCGCAGCAGCAACGCTCCTGCAGTCTCAGTACCATCAAGAGCAATCTTCGTACAGCCCACAATATCACCCGCATCCATTTCAAGGGCAAGCCGCTGCACGGACACACCGGTCTCAGAATCCTGATTCAGCAGCGCCGCCGGTACGGGCGTACAGCCGCGGTACTTCGGCAGCAGAGAAGGATGCACATTGAGCGCACCCAGCTTAAAAAGCGCAAGAAACTTCGGGCCGAATATATGGCCGTATGCAAAGCAGATCAGCAGATCTGGACGTACTGCTGCCACCTGCTCCCTGCATGATGCATCCAAATGCTCGGGCGTAAACACAGGAACACCCGCCTGCTCCGCCAATGCGGCAACCGGAGTAGGAATCAGCGTTTTATGACGCCCCTGAGCCGACGGCGGATTTGACAGCACACCGACCACCTCATACCCTGAGCCGTTACCGGAACGCTCAAGCAGGTGACGCAGTACCACTGCCGCAGGCTCAGGACTACCTGCATAAAGAATACGGATCAATCGTTGCCTTCCTGTATGGATTTTTTTGCCGCAGTTTTAGCAGCCTTTGCGGCCAACTTGTCGGCAATGCTCCGTGCACGGGCAGCAGCCTTAGCGGCCTTTTTTTCCGCGCGCTCGGCGCGGCGCTTGAATGTTTCCACAGCTTTATCAGCAAAAGCCTTGTCGCCGCGGTCTATGAACATAACACCATCCAGATGGTCGTTCTCATGCTGCACTACACGCGCCAGAAAACCGTCAGCATCGATAGTAAACGGCTTGCCGAATTCATTAAGCGCCTGAATCGTCACACGGGCAGGGCGTCTGATGGACTCATACATGCCGGGAATACTCAGACAGCCTTCCTCATAATCGGATTGTTCTTCTGATGTGGCTGTTATCTGAGGGTTAATAAACACCCGGCGCACATCGTCATCCGCAATCACTACGAACAGCCGCTTGCCTATTCCCACCTGCGGCCCCGCAAGCCCCACACCGTCAGCCTGAATCATAGTATCGAACATTTCATTCAGCACTCCGCGGAGCGTATCATTAATTTCTTCAGGTTTTACCGGAACGCACTTCTTACGCAGCACTTCCTCACCCAATTTATAAATCTTCATCACCTTATCCTCCTATACGCAGGCGCGCCGCACGGGCATGCCCAGCCAATCCTTCGGCATCGCCGATAAAACCGGATGCTCGGGCAGATGCATCCGCCCCCTTACTGCCGCTGACCGTCCGCAACGTGGTGACCGTCTTCAGGAACATACGTACTGAAAGTCCGCCGGTAAACCGCGCACTACCGGACGTAGGCAGCGTATGGTTAAGCCCCGCGGCATAATCACCGAACACTTCGGCAGCCGTATGGCCTATAAACAACGAACCGTAATTATGTACCCGGGCAGCAAGCCGGTCACGCTCCGCCCCTTCGGCAACCGCAAGCTCCAGATGCTCAGGCGCCTTACGGTCAGCAAGCTCTGCCGCCTGATCCAAGGACTCCGTAATGATAATACGGCCGCATGCATCAATACTTTCCCTTGCAACCGCCTTTGTCGGAAGCGTTTCAAGCTGCCGCTCAATCTCGGCAGCCACACGACGTGCCAGACTTTCGTCAGGGGTAGCAAGCACCGGCTGTGCCACCACATCATGCTCCGCCTGCGCAAGCAGGTCGGCTGCCACCCATACCGGATCAGCCGATGAATCGGCTATGATAAACACTTCAGTGGGCCCGGCAACCATATCAATGCCGACAATTCCGTACACAAGCTTTTTTGCTTCTGCCACGAATTTATTTCCCGGTCCCACGATCACATCCACGCGCGGTACAGATTCCGTACCGAACGCCATGGCAGCCACAGCCTGACTGCCGCCGCAGGCAAATGCCCGTGTAACGCCACAGATATATGCAGCCGCCATGATATTCTCATCCGCATAGGGCTTGCCGCCCGTAAAAGGATGCCCCGGCACTCCTGTACCTGCGGCGGCGGCAGCCTGCGCATTGTCAGGATGTACCCGCGGAGGAGTACACAGAATCACTTCCTTAACACCAGCTGCCACAGCAGGAGTCACCGCCATGATCACTGTAGACACAAGCGGGAAGCGTCCCGCCGGAATATATACTCCGGCACGTTCCACAGCTATATTCTTTTGTCCGGTAAAAACTCCCGGCTCCAGCTCAATCTCAAAATCACCGAAAGATTCCTTCTGCTTACGGGCAAAGCGCAGCGCAAGCTCATGGGAATAGCACAGCGAATCGTACAGATCGGGAGAATTGCGTTTCATCTTCTCTGCAGCAGCTTTAAGCTCCGCCTGAGGAATCTCAAACCCTGCCGGAGCAGACACATCAAACCGCGCCCCGTACGAAGCAAGCGCACGATCACCGTTCTTCTGCACATCGGACAATACATCTCGCACCACGGCAATAGAATCACCAAAGTCCCTGCCTGTATAAAATTCCGGCTCAACCTCAGCCGCTTTTTGTATTCTGATCATATCGGCCTGTTACTTTTCCTTATGGCGGCGATCAAGCTCGTCATAAACGTCCTTCCAGGACACTCCTTCTTTATACATAAGCACACTGATAAAATACAGCACGTCAGCGGCCTCCCAAACAACTTCATCCTTTCCCTCAGCCTCGCATAGTTCCTCAGCCTCTTCCTCCACTTTCTCGCGCACACGCTTGTCATTAAGCGTGGCTGTGTAAGAACCGGGACGCGGATTCGCAAAGCGCTCGGATATCGTACCGTACAGCCGCTCAAGCGTTGAAGCTTCATCAGGATCACTGCCAAAACACGTAAAGCTTCCGGTGTGACATACGCCACCATGAGGAACCACCGTGGCAAGCACCGTATCACGGTCACAGTCAGCCCGCAGTCTGATTACCTGCAGATAGTGACCGCTATGCTCACCTTTAGTCCACAGCACATCACGGGTACGGCTCCAGAACGTCAGCTTGCCGCAGTCAAATGTTTTATTAAATGCCTCTTTGTTTGCATAGCCCATCATAAGCACCTGTCCGCTCACGTTCTGAGCAATGACCGGCACCATGCCGTTCGTCTTTTCCCAGTTCAGACAGGAAATAAACGCATCTTTAAGAGATACTTTTCCAGTATACAGCGCCATGCCAAGCTGTACGTCACAACCGAGCTTTTCAAGCGCAGCGATCTCATCCACAGAGGCAACGCCGCCTGCGGCAACTACCCTGCAGTCCACAGCCCTGCGTAACTGCCGCACCAGATCCATATCGGTACCGCCCATACAGCCTTCTTTTTCAACGCAGGTGAACAACAGCTCAGAGCAGTACGCCTGCGCTGCCTTTGCGCCGTCTATCAAAGAAATATCAAGCGTTTCTGTCCAGCCTTTTACAGCGATCTTCCCGTTCACGGCATCAACTGAAATAATTATACGCTGCCGGCCGATCGCAGCGGCAAGTTCCTCAAGGAACTGCGTATTCATAATGGAGTCCGCGCCGTCAGGAGACGGATTCCATGCCGCAGATCCTACAATGACTTTTTCGGCTCCGAGCGAAACAAGCTCTCTGGCCCGTTTTACCGTGCGGATACCGCCACCCGTACGCACATTGCCTTTACGCAGCAGACTTTTGAGCAGCGGAGTATTTACGGTATTTCCCTTGGCATCCGTATGGCCCATGGCAGCGTCAAGATCGATCACTGCCACTTCTCCATACCGGTCGAATTCCTGGATTAACTTCTCAGCGTCATCACGCTGCAAAACCAATTCTTTGCCATTTTTCAACTGAACGACATGTCCGTCTTTCAGGTCTATAGAAGAGATTACCATAATACCCGATTTTAGCAGAAACAATGCGTATATTCAATGAAAAACGGGAACATGGGGAACAGCATGAAAGAAAATCAACGTTACATATTGTTTCATCTGCCGCCGCTGAGCATAAAGAGATTGATACCTTCATGCGGAAACTTCTGTCTGATCTGCGCTACACAGTTCTGTACCGTATCGGCAGCAGAGGCCGGCACATAGGCAATCAGTACAAAATTCATTTCAGGCCACACTGAATCACCCAGCTTACGGGAAGTACGGCCGCGGCCGTACAGATTTTCATTCAGTGTATATTCAAAGCCGGGAATCTCCTGCTCCAACAGGCCGACTATGTCGTCCTGTACAGACTGATTCGCAATTATTTCACAGCGTACAAGCGGCGCATCCGATACCGCAGCACAGGACTTCTGACCGGTTTTTTTGCCCGGTTCGTAAGCGGCATATAGTGTCCTGCAAGTACCGGCACCAGAAAGATCGCCACAAACAAACTTGAAACAATCGCAATCACGATCGTATAAATCATATCACGCGCCATCAGGCCGATAAAATCAAGATCTTTCATAAAAAGCAGGAACGGAACAAATACAACGATCGTAGTCAAATTACCCGAAAGTACGGATGAAATCATTTCCTGCGTACCCAGCACTGCCGCAACCTTTGCCTTAGTACCACGCATCCGGTACGCATAGATATTATCAATCATAACGATAGAAGCGTCCACGACCATACCGATTCCCAGAATCAAACCGGTAAGCGTCATGATGTTCAGCGTAATATGCATGACATGCATCAAAAGCAACGTAATGATGATGGAAAACGGTATATAAACAGAGATAATTAACGTGGATTTAAAGCTTTTAAGGAACACAAACAGTATAAGTACTGCAAGGATAATACCTTCCACAGCACTTTTGTACAGCGTATCCAGCGTACTTCTGATCGCCACGGAATCATCGTTGATAATCTCAAGCTCAATATCGGACGGAAGGGAAGCTTTGACCTCCGCGATTTTTTCATACAGTGCATCAGCGACTTTTACAGAGTTTGTACCGGACTGTTTTTTTATCGAAATGTATACGCCGGGATTTCCATTTATAAAAACCGCATCACTCGCATCCTTGTAGCCCATATAGACGTTACCTACGTCACTCAGCTTTACCGGCGTGCCGTTCACTACAGAAAGTACGGTGTTGCCTATCTCTTTTACAGATGAAAATTCGCCCTTAGTGCGTATAACGGCTCATATAAAAAAAAGGCCACCAGCTCGCTGGTGGCTTATATGTCCTGAAAATCACAGTCTGTCATAGCAGCTGTTCAGGTCGTATGTATCCTGCCTTACTGCAGGTAGTGAATAGTCTGTCAAAACCCTTTCGGGCGTAGTATTTTTGTCGGAATCTGCATAAACGCCTCCTTATGCGTATGGTCGGACTCAGGTCCTCATCTCCCGTCCTTCCACAACTTAATGATACCATACATCAGCAGAAAAGCAAGCAATTTATTGAAAATAACATAAAATTTATATTATGGCGGCGGGCACATACGTTCTGAACAGTTCTGCCGCTGCCATACATTCTTCCGCAGTACTGAATCTGAGCGTAACAGTTCTGCCGCCCGTCAGTACCGCAAGCGTTTTATCCCGCAGCAGCACATCGTTCCAATCCTCCTGTCTGAGTACTGGAACTGCCTGTACCTCCTGAAACAGAATGAATCTGCCGCCCGCACACAGACCGTTCTTATAGATGCCGCCGCGTACACCGGCAATATAGTCCCTGCACTCAACTTCGCAGCCAATCAGAGCCGCGCAACAAAATGCCGTACCGTACAGTATGTTTAGCGGATGTACCAGCATAGCCAGCGGCAGTAGATAACATACCGCCCATACCGCCGCGGCAGCACGGTTTTTATGTCGCTGCAAAAGCAGCAGGCATATTCCTGTACGCCGGTCAAGCCGACGCAGACGCAGCGGCAGGCATACCAGCAGCAGCGTCAAACCAGTCCAGCAGACTATACAAAGTAACAGGATGTACTTATCGCCCATGCCGCAGCTCCAGCCACAGCCGCAATGTTTTCCGTGCAGAATCAAACGCAAGCGGCAGAGCATCTATATCTTCCTGAGAATTTATTGTCTTCATGACAAGTCCTGACACCTCCGACTGCTGGGCATGAAGCCGCTCCAGCAAACCGCCCTCTGCAGCCGGAGCAGCAGCTTTCGCCTCAAAAAACAGATCGCAGGTTTTATACCGCACGCCTTTATAGTCATACGTATTCGGAAAACTGCACAGATAGCGCACATCCGCAAGCTCAAGCCCGATTTCCTCCATACATTCCCGGCGCACCGAATCCTCGGCGCTTTCATCAATATCACAAAAGCCGCCGGGCAGCGCCAGCAATCCTTTACGAGGCTCTTTTGCACGCACTTCAAAAAGCACGGCACCAGAATCATCAGTTATAATAATCCCAACCGCAGCCGCTACATTGCAGTACAATGTATAGCCGCACGCGCTGCACTTCCATTTATGCCCGTCCACAAACGGCACATTTTTTTTACCGCAGGAAGGACAAAGCTTAAAATCATTCGACATACGGATTATGATATATTCTTTTTATCCTTTTGTCTTGCCCAAACTCCGGCGATATGATACTACTTGCTCATGTCCGAGCAGTTTTCAAGAACACAACGAATATTCGGTACTCAGGCTATGGAAGCACTTGCAGCAAGCCGCGTTGCCGTATTCGGCATCGGCGGCGTCGGTAGTTTCGCCGCGGAAGCGCTGGTACGCGGCGGCATCGGCGCCATAGATATCATCGACAACGATACGGTAAATATTACCAACCTGAACCGTCAGCTCTATGCGTTGCACAGTACTATCGGCAGATATAAGGTAGACGTAGCAGAGGAACGTATCCATGACATAAATCCGCTCTGCCGCGTAACTAAGCATTGCCTGTTCTACACTCCCGAAACAGCCAATCAGTTTGATTTTACGCTGTACGATTATGTGGTTGACTGCATCGACACCGTCACCGGTAAAATCCAGATCGTGCTGCAGGCGCAGCAGAGCGGTACCCCTGTCATCAGCAGTATGGGAACCGGCAACAAAACGGATCCATCCCTGCTTGAGGTCTCCGATATCTACAAAACAAGCGTGTGCCCGCTGGCGCGGGTCATGCGCCGGGAGCTGAAAGCCCGCGGCATCAAGCACCTGAAAACAGTATACTCGCGTGAAAGAGTCATCCAGCCCGCAGCTGGCGAATATGATGCTGACGTATCATCAAAAAAACCGGTTCCGGGCAGCACTTCCTTCGTTCCTTCCTCCGCAGGCCTTTTGCTTGCTGCGGAAGTAATCAGGTATCTGGCCAAGCTTCCGGCCGCAGTAAAAAGCTGAGCATATTCAGCGTCCGGCGCAGTATTACACCTTAATGCCGCAGTTCTTCCGGCAGAAATCGTCTTGCAAATACTCTAAAGCAGCCTTACAAATGGTCTCAAGTTGACTCACCTAGCCTCCGGTTATAACGGGCTTATAACCGGGGTTGACACTATATGCAGAATTCTGTATAGTAAAAACACATCGGCGTCGTACCCAAATGGGAAGGGGATGGTCTGCAAAACCTTTATGAAGCAGTTCGATTCTGCTCGACGCCTTACAAAAGCCGGTTGATTATATCAGCCGGCTTTTTTTTCCGGGCCGGTCATGGCAAAGCCGCGGTCCGTTTATATATACATGACGGAACCGCTCCCGCAGTATTTCTGCCGGAATGCGTTCCGTCTTTTTTTATTTCCGCACAAAAGACCAGTTCGGAAACCTCAGTTTCTGAACTGGTCCAATATGTACAGCACAAGTACGCGTATGCTTGCGGCAGGGTTATAGATTCCGTTATACTATCCGGTATGGATTCCCAAGTTTTTGACTACATCATCATCGGAGCAGGTGCCGCAGGACTCACTTCAGCGCAGTATGGCGCACGTTCCGGCCTGAACACGCTAGTACTGGACACATCATCTCCCGGCGGTCAGGCACTGCACATATCATGTCTTGAAAACTATCCCGGGCTTTTTCCCGCGCCTTCGGGTGCACAATATATCGAAAACATGAAGCAGCAGGCGCTTTCATTCGGCGCACAGATCACACAGGCAAAAGTACTTTCCATCGATAAAATAGGAAGTAAATTTTCTATTGAAACATCTGCAGGAAGCTACAGCTGCTTTGCCGTACTCATCGCTACCGGCGCAGTACACCGCCAGCTCGGAGTTCCCGGCGAAAAAGAGCTCACAGGCAGCGGCGTATCCTACTGCGCAACCTGCGACGGGCCGTTTTTTAAAGACCGGCATATTGTCGTGGTAGGCGGCGGAGATTCCGCCTGTGACGAAGCCGTATATCTGGCAACGCTCACGCATCATGTTACGCTTATCCACCGCCGGAACACACTGCGCGCGCAGAAAGCGGTGGCAGACCGTCTGCTTGCGAACGACCATATAACCGTCAGATATAATGAAACTGTACGACGCATCTCAGGCTCAGGCCGTGTAGAAAGCATTACCACCTTCAATTCTCTCACCAATGAGATACAGATCCTGGAATGTGACGCCGTATTTATTTTTGCAGGCATGAATCCGAATACAGAGCTTGTATCAACCCTGCCCACCGACAAGGCAGGCTATATCATAACCAATGAAAACATGGAAACTCCGGTTCCGGGCCTGTTCTGCGCCGGAGACGTCAGGGCAAAACCGTTCCGGCAGCTTGTCACCGCAGCTGCAGACGGCGCCACGGCAGCACATCAGGCAGGAATATACATACACAACCTGCTACAATCCATTACCGGAGCACTATCATAATGCATCGTCTTTCTTTTTCCGCAGCTTTCCTGCCGGCGCTGGCTTTAAGCCTTGCCGTCAGCATTCAGCATCTGAGCGCACAGACTATCGGCGCACCGGCGCCTGAACCGCAGGCCGGCAGCCAGCTTATTCCGCTGGATGCAACATTCTGGAGCGACTATCCTTCAGACCAGCTTGCACAGACACTCGTAAGCCGTATGAGCAATGAAGAGCTGCTTTCACAGATTTTCATGTTCGGATGGGCAGGCGCGGAGCCGTCAGAACTGTTGAACCAGTGGGTTGACCGCGGGCTTGGCAGCGTAAAAGTATTCGGCTGGAACACCGACAATCTGACGCAGGTAGCCAACTCGGTGGCCGCGCTGCAAAAAAAATCCCAGGAGCTGCATTTCCAGATTCCCTTGTTCGTCGCAACCGATCAGGAAGGCGGCTGGATCCGCCATGTAAAGGGAGAAACCTCCACCACACCGGGCAATCTAGCAATCGGTGCTTCTGGTTATCCCATGGATGCATGGTACAGCGGCTACTATATTTGTAAAGAAATAGCTACGCTCGGCATCAATATGAATTTTGCGCCGTCAGTAGATCTTTTTACCAACCATCAATCATCCATCATAGGCACACGTTCGTTCGGAGAAAATCCTGACAATGCAGGCGTACTCGGCGCAGCGTTTGCCGCAGGCAGCGAAGCCGCGGGCGTCATTCCTACGGCAAAGCATTTTCCCGGTCATGGTGCAACCGATGAAGACTCCCATATCCATCTGCCCAACATAGATATAGACATGGACACGCTCATGAACAGGGAGCTTGTGCCTTTTAAATACATAATTGCGTCAAAAATACCGGCCATTATGTCCGGACATCTCGGATTTTCCCGCATCTGTCCTAACGGAGAGCCGGCATCTCTGTCCAAAAAGTTCCTTACGGACATACTCCGCAATCAGCTCGGTTATCAGGGACTTATTATCACCGATGACATGATGATGAACGGCGACACATTGTTCGCAGGCTCCGTATCGAACGCTTTCCGTCTGGCCATAGAAGCCGGAAACGATATCATCATTTCATCCACAACAGCCCGGCTCAATGAAGCGCTCTGGACAAACAATCTTGCGCTCATGGGCTCCAATCCTGCATTCAAGGCACGTGTCATGGAAGCGGCATACCGTATCATCAAAACTAAGCTTGACTACTTTAAGAACAGCAACCATGCCCCGCTGTACCCGAATCCTGATGAAATCCAGAAGAACATTCCCAACCGCGAAGGCCAGCAGTTCTTTCTTGAGCAGGCGTGCAGATCCATCACATTGTATCAGCAGGGCAAGGACTTTCCGTTAAAACCGGAACGGGCCGGAAGAGTCCTGCTCTGCGGTTCGGTACAGGAATTCTTTACCGCCGGCAAAAGGCGTTATCCCAATTCAGCAGAATTCCGCTTTACATACGACATGGGCCCCAATATGGCACAATGGGTATACGATAATATTATGAACACAGCAGCTGGTTTTGATACTATAGTCTTTTCTGTTTCAAATAAAAACGACATGAAGGCGGCATCGAAGCTACAGGGCACAGGCAAACGGGTTATTATCCTGTCCATTATGTCGCCGGTAGAATCTATGAACGCAACCTGGGCCGATTCAATACTCATCGGCTACAGTTTTTCGCCCTACTCATTCGAAGCGCTTTTCGGGGCGCTCAGCGGAGAATTCACGCCGCGCGGTATTCTTCCTATTACAAAGACTGAGTAAAATCAGGCACAGGCCGCACCCGTTTTTTAGTGTACTTCCAGTCATAACTATGGGTGCTCGGCCGCAAGCCTTCAATTCGTTCGTTCTCGGCTTTTATTTGAAATGCGATCATCTGCCTGAACACGGTCATAAGGCATTCAGGATCGGCGGCAGGATTCGCAAGTCCGTTTTCCTGCAGCTCCTTTATAAGATAATAGCATGATTCAATCGTAGAAATATATTCAGGTTTCGGCTCCCGCTTGATCGTAAAAATTGAGCGGTAGGAACCATAAAACGAAATGCGCGGCAATGACAGCAGATACGTATTATGCTCTATAAGCTTGCGCGAACAGAACCACGTTGCATCCACCACAATCACAAGCAGCGTGACGCCGGCTGGAACCGCACCATGAGCCGCCGTATCAGCAGATATACCGAGCGTTTCTTTAAGCTCCGGGGACTTTGCAGTCCACGCATTCTCTCCCGGATACAGCAGCACCGGAATATACTGCGGATCTTTCAGCAGCTGCTGAAACCGGGTATGCGTTGAAAAATCCAGTCCTACAAGCAGCTCCGCGCCGGTCATAGAAATCTGCGCCAGCCGTCCGGTACCCGTGCGCTGATGCTTTGCCTCTTTGGGGTGCATCAAAAAAACAAACTTAACGCCGGGGTCAAATTCTTTGATATACTTACAAAAACAATTCTCCACCGGGCGGAAACATTTCAAACATCGCTCGCTCATAGCACCACTATAACATAAAGCCGCTGTCTTACGGAACAGCGGCTTTATAGGAACCTCGAAAAAGAACATCTTCGATGTTTGACATCTTTGATGTTTGACATCTTTGATGTTTGACATCTTTGATGTTTGACATCTTTGATGTTTGACATCTTTGATGTTGGAAGTTTTTCAAGGTTCCCTATACTCAGGCGTTCAGCACAAAGTTCTTAAGCGTTTCCTTTGAACAGCCGCCTACAGACTGTGCGGCAACCTTACCGTCCTTAAACACCAGGAATGACGGAATACTCATAATATTGAACTGCTGCGCCAAATCCTGCTGTTCATCAACGTTCACCTTCCCCACTTTCACTTTACCGGCAAGCTCTTCCGCCAGCTCAGCAACAACCGGTCCCATCATTTTGCACGGACCGCACCAGGTAGCCCAGAAATCTACAAGAACAGGTTCCTTAGAATCCAGTACCGTTTCCTTAAAATTCTGCTCTGTTATTTCCAATTCCATCTTCTACCTCCTAGAATCTGATGTGACAATTTCAAACACTCATTCGAATGAAACTGATTTCCATTGTGTATAATCAGTTGTATACAACTAATATACTATCAAACTACGCATAAGTAAAGAAAAATCGTACATATCTTAAAAAGTATGTGTCCAATACAAATGATGCAGCCAACATGGACGTCATTTTTTTTAAGACTTATAATAGGTAAGGAGGTATTACTAATGGCAATATACTTGCTGACGCAGCAAAAGAGAGCGGCTTTGACGTTACCGCTGAAGATTTAGAGACTGTTATGCAAGCTGCAGACGGAAAACTTGATGAAAGCGAGTTGGATGCGGTCGCTGCGGAGGTTTTTTATTATGGATTGTAGACACTTATCTAAATGTCGTAAACGCAATTACAAGGCCAATCATTCATGTTATTAGTGCTCCGGCTCCGCAATCCGGCTTTACACGGCTCAGCCTTTTACACGCTGACGCACCAGGTGCTCCAGCTCTGCAAGCTGGCTCTCAAGCTGCTTGGTATCACCGCCGCAAAGTACGGTATCACAACAGGAACTTACAATCGTGATTTTCTGCATCACCGCCTGCTCTACCTTTGCAAGCACTACGGACACATCCGGCTGCAGCCCCTGCAACTGATCGGCGGCATCCTGTATACGGGAGCACAGGCCGGGCTGCTTTTCCTGCAGTCCCTTAGCCTTGGCAGATAATGTGGCTGCAGCTGCGGCCAGCTGCTCCACGGCTTTACAAGCCGCAACCTGATCTTCCTCAGATTTTTTAGAACCGGAGAAAACCGCGGCCAATTTTGCTATTACATTCACAGGGCTTTCCATAATATCCAATCATCAGCCCTGCCCTGTACGGGCAGAACTGATGCTCTTTTTAAAGTAATGCTTTCGGCGTATCATACGCCATAGCAGCTAATGATACAGGCACACCCCCGTTGTGTCAATAAAAACCTGTTATCCAACACATTACACCTTGAACTGATCAATCTCATCGCCGATTTTAACGATGGACTCATGCATTTTCGAACTAACTTCAGAAAGCGCTGCACCAGTCTCATTGATCTTGCGGGCGCCGATAGACATTTCATCCACACTGTCTTTCATTACAGAAGTAGCATCCTGCAGGCGTCGCACTTCATCAAGAATCGCCTTATTGCCTTCCGACATTTCAGCAGAAGCAGTACGCACTTCAATGGTACTGTCGTTCATGACATGCAGCGCATCACTGATCTGACGGCTGCCCGTCTTCTGTTCTTCCATGGCGCTTCTGATCTGGCGCACCAGCTCATCAGTTTCATGAATCTTATCAGATACCGTCTGGAACGCACCGCTTGATTCCTCAGAAGCGGCTACGACCGCGGAGATAGACTCCTTGATCTTGCCCAGCTGCTCACCGATCGTCTTTGACTGTGAGGTTGACGTCTCAGAAAGTTTTCGGATTTCATCTGCAACTACACTGAATCCTTTGCCCGCCTCGCCCGCATGGGCAGCCTCAATGGCGGCGTTCATGGCCAGCAGGTTCGTCTGGCTGGCTATATTGGCGATTGCAGTGTTCGCATCCTGCAGCATCTCAGACTGGCTTTCAATCTGCTCAATACGCTCGTTCACATCATTCTGCTTGGCGGCCCCGTTCTGCGCGTTCGCCTCAAGCTCCTGGAATGAAGCGGCCATCTTTTCCACCGACTGGTTAACGCTGCTGATATTGCCGATCATCTGCTCAACCGCGGCTGAAGCCTCCGTAACGCCGGCAGACTGGTTCTCTATCATTTTTTCCAGAGAATCAATGTTGGACGCAATCTCATTCACCGCTCCAGCAGTCTGATCTACGCTGGCCACCTGATTCGTAATCTGACCGCGCACACTCTCAATATTCGCAATAATCTCCGTAATGGCGGCTGCCGTATCCTCAGAGATAGCGGACATCTGCTCTCCGTGATCAGACAGATTGCTTTTTGAATTCTTAATCTCAGAAATAATGGACTGCAGCTTTTCAGAAAACTTATTAAAACCGCTTACCACTGCGCCGACTTCATCACGGGACTTAAGACTGATTCTGCGCGTCAGATCCGCATTGCCGGTGGCAATCTCATTGATGGCGCCGCGTACTACCCGCAGCGGCTTAATGGCAAAGTGAATGACCAGACCGCACACCACCAAAGAAATGATAGTCATGATTACAAACGTAACTACAATGCTTATTGCAAGCGCATGAAGTGATTCCTGATAATCTTCCGTAGGCACAGAATAGGCGGCGATCCACTCGGTTCCCGGCACCATCTTAAACACCGACAGATACTCGCTGCCATTGTCAACATAGGTATCCATTCCCTCTTTGCCTGACAGCAGCAGCTTTAAATGCTGTTCAAGCGCACTGTCTTTGGGAGCGTTCGCAAGATTGTCGCCCACGTTCTCTACAGCAACCTTGGAATGATCTTCATTGGCAATCGTAATCAGTGTCTTATGGCTTATCATATACGGGCTGCGGTTATTGCCCGTCATATGCTGTGATGCAATATTACTGAGCTTAAAGCCGTCCACCACGCAGAATACCACATTGATAATCTTATGGTTAGAATCATAGACCGGCATTGAATAAAACATGGCCATTGAGTTGGTCACTTTATTGACAAAAGGATCGGTCACATACAGCTTGCCTTTCATCGCTTCCTTAAAATAATCCCGCTCTGCAAAAGAAATAAGCCGCTCGCCGTTATTTACATAGGCGTTGCCGTCCGTATCAAGAATAGCCACGTCAATATAATCTTTATCAGACGCTATGGAGGAATACACGATATGCGTTTTTTCCAGCAATGAAAGATCGGGATCCCTGATATCAGGGATAGCCGACAATGTCTGAAGCATCTTAAACTCTTTTTCGTTCGATGCCGTCACCGCATTTATATAGGAATCAACAGAAAGCTTCAGGCTCTTCTGCATCTGCGTCCTAAGACCATTTGAAGAACCGCTTATAACGATAATGCCGATCAACACATTAGAAAAAACGGTGACCACTAAAACTGTGAAAATAATTTTCAGCTGTAGACTTCTCATAAAAAAACCATCCTTAAGACCAAAAATACATTTTTAAATACTGTATATATTTTATAACAGACGACCCACAATGTAAATATTCTGTTTATCTGCTGCCACGGGCAGCTGTGCCGCCGTGTACTATCAAAAATAAAAACCGGCTCCGTTTTGCGGAGCCGGTCTCAGGCAGGCGATGCCTGCCTGGCATTCTAGTGGATCATTCTAGGAAACCTCGAAAAACTTCCAGCATCAGAGATGCCAGCATCTTTGATGCCAGCATCTCTGATGTCCTTTTCGAGGTACCCTTTATTGAACGTATACTTTAGAATGTTCTTTCTGACAGATACTTGTATTCCTTCCAAGTGCGCTCAGCTTTCTTTGTTGCTTTGTCAAGCAGCAGTGCCGCACGCTCAGGGTTGGCAGCCTTAAGTGCCTTAAAGCGGCCTTCTGAATACATGTAGTCAGCAAGCTCATAGTTCGGTTCTTTGCTGTCAAGCTGGAACGGATTCTTACCCTGCTCCGCCAGACGCGGGTCATAGCGGTACAGCGGCCACAGACCACAGTTAACAGCCTTCTTCTGCAGATCCAGCCCCATGCTCATGTTGATTGTATGGTTGATACAATGTGAGTAGGCGATGATCAGAGACGGACCGTTGTAGCTTTCAGCTTCGCGGATAGCCTTGATAGCCTGAGCGGGGTTAGCACCCAGAGAAATCTTAGCAACGTAGATATAGCCGTAGCTCATGGCAATGGCACCCAGATCCTTCTTTGCAATATCCTTACCGGCTGCGGCGAACTTTGCCACTGCACCGATAGGAGTTGCCTTAGACATCTGTCCACCGGTGTTGGAGTACACTTCGGTATCCAGACACAGGATGTTCACGTTATGACCGGCTGCAAGCACGTGGTCTACACCACCGAAGCCGATATCATATGCCCATCCATCACCACCGATAACCCAGTTGCTGCGCTTGATAAAGTGGTCAGCAAGGGACAGCAGCTCTTTAGAAAGCTCATCTGTCTTACCTTTAAGTGCGGCCTTGAGTGCTGCAACGTTGCTGCGCTGCTGCTCGATGGCGGCATCGTCAGCCTGCTCGTTGGCAAGCAGAGCCTCAACTTCTTTCACTGCAATTCCGGCATCCTTAGCCTTGGCAGCTACTTCGCATGCGTACTGTGCAAGCTTTTCTGTAGACAGACGCATACCGAAACCGAATTCAGCGGCATCCTCAAACAGAGAGTTGCTCCATACCGGGCCCTGGCCCGCAGCATTCTTAGCATAGGGAGTGGTCGGCAGGTTACCGCCGTAGATTGAAGAACAGCCGGTGGCATTCGCAATCTGAGCGCGGTCACCGAAGAGCTGGCTGATCATCTTGATATATGCAGTCTCACCGCAGCCTGCACATGCACCGCTGAACTCAAACAGCGGCCGCTTCATGGCCAGTCCCTTTGCAGTGGCCAGGTTGAGCGTCTTGGGATCAACTTCAGGCAGATCCAGGAAGTAGTTCCAGTTCTTTTCTTCCTGCTCTTTGTATTCCGGTGTGAACGGAACCAAGCTCAGGGACTTTTCTTTTGTAGGACAGGTGTATACACACAGACCACAGCCCGTGCAGTCCTCGGCAGAAATAGCAAGGACAACTTTCTGTCCGGCAACAGCCTTGGGCTTAACATCGGCAGTCTTGAATCCTGCGGGAGCCTTAGCAACCTCGGCGTCACTCAGCGTCTTCATGCGGATACAAGCATGAGGACATACAAGGGCACAGTTACCGCACTGGATACATTTTGAAGCATCCCATGCCGCAACTTTTTCGCCGATACCGCGTTTCTCGTACTGAGTAGTAGCGGTCGGGAATGTACCGTCGGCAGGAATTGCGCTGACAGGCAGCTTGTCGCCTTCCTGAGCGGCCATCTTGCCCAGAACATCCTTAATGAACGGATCATTGGTGTTCTTGATAGAAGGCTGCATGTGGATCTTGCTGTCAGCCTTCAGACCAGAAGTCTCAACCTTTTCAACGGCTGCAAGCGCCATTTCAATGGTAGAAATGTTCTTCTGAACAACTTCCTCACCCTTCTTGCCGTATGTCTTGGCAATGAATTTCTTCATGTACTCAACGGCAACGCTCTCTTCTAGAACGCCGGAAATCTTGAAGAACGCCGCGAGCATAACGATGTTGATGCGTGAACCCATGCCGGCTTTCTCGGCGATCTTGAATGCGTCAATGACGTAGAACTTAGCTTTCTTTTCCAGAATGCGTTTCTGCTGCTCAACCGGGATAGCTTCCCAGATGTGATCCTTGTCAAACGGGCTGTTCAGCAGGAATACGCCGCCTTCCTTCAGGTTGGCGAGCATGTCATACACGTCCATGTATGCGAACTTGTGGCATCCGAGGAAGTCAGCCGCAGTGATCAGATACGGACGGCGGATAATGTTCTTGCCGAAGCGCAGATGAGAAACGGTGATACCACCGGATTTCTTTGAGTCATATGAGAAGTAGGCCTGTGCGTTCAGGTCGGGGCGTGCATTACCGATGATCTTGATAGCCATCTTGTTGGCGCCGACAGTACCGTCAGAACCCAGACCGTAGAACATAGCCTCGGTCATGCCTTCCTCAGCGATGTTGAAGCTTGCATCGTATTTGATGCTCAGCTTGGTCACGTCGTCTTCGATACCCACGGTGAAGTGGTTCTTCTTTCCGCTGTTCAGGTTCTCGAACGCGGCAACTACCATAGCAGGTGTGAATTCCTTTGAACCGATGCCGTAGCGTCCGCCCAGAATCTCAGCCTGCAGGCCTTTCTCTGCGAATGCAGTGCATACATCCTCATACAGAGGCTCGCCGATAGAACCGGGTTCCTTCGTGCGGTCAAGCACGACGATTTTCTTTGCAGTCTTGGGGATTGCAGCAAGGAATGTATCAACGGCAAACGGGCGGTACAGGTGTACTTTTACAACGCCCCATTTCTTGCCCTTGTTCTTGTTCATGAATTCTACGGTCTCGTGTGCAGTGTCAGCACCTGAGCCCATGATTACCATGACTTCAGTTGCATCGGCAGCACCTACGTAGTCATACAGGTGGTATGCGCGGCCGGTGAGCTTAGCATACTTGTCCATTTCTTCCTGTACAATGGCAGGAACAGCATCATAGTACTTGTTGACGGCTTCGCGGCCCTGGAAATAAACATCCGGGTTCTGTGCGGTACCGCGCATCTCCGGTTTCTCAGGGTTCAGGCCGCGTGCACGATGAGCACGCACCAGATCGTCGTCAATCATCTTCTGCATCGTTTCAAAAGAAACTTCATCGTACTTCTGGATTTCGTGTGATGTGCGGAAACCGTCAAAGAAGTGCATGAACGGAACGCGGGCTTTCAAGGTAGCCGCATGAGAAATAACGGCCAGATCCTGAGCTTCCTGCACGCTGTTAGAAGCAAGCAGCGCCCAACCGGTCTGACGGCAAGCCATAACGTCAGAGTGGTCACCAAAGATAGACAGTGCGTTCGTTGCGATAGCGCGTGCTGCAATGTGGAATACGGTGCTCGTCAATTCACCGGCAATCTTATACAGATTGGGAATCATAAGGAGCAGACCCTGTGAAGCGGTGAATGTTGAGCTCAACGCACCGCCGGTCAGCGCTCCATGAACAGTACCGGAAGCACCGGCTTCCGACTGCATTTCAACCACTGAAGGAACCGTTCCCCAGATGTTCTTCTCATTCTTTGCTGACAGATCATCAGCAACCTCTCCCATCGGACTTGACGGAGTAATCGGGTAAATAGAAATTACTTCGCTCAAAGCATGGGCAACGCGACCGACAGCTGTGTTAGCGTCCAGCGTCACTTTCTGTTCTTCTGACATAATACCGTCCTTTATAATGGATTTAAGTTTTCAGAAATTTTCCGAAAGGTATTTTACATCGTATATAGTGAATTTACAAGTACTTTCTTTTTATCCGTCCCCCGCAGGGCACTAGCGGCGGCGGTACAGACATTCCAGCAGCACCTTTTTGATGGCTGTTCCGCTGCTGCCGGAGCTTTTAAGAATTTGACCGCATTTTTTATAGTAGAAAACCTGCTTAGGCATGGCCCATGCAAAGCGCTTTGCCGTATTCTGGTAGAATTTCATCAGATAAAAATAGATTTTATACAACTCGGCTTTATCAGTCTGGATTTCAGGCAGCAGCTCCTCTGCCTTTACAGCAACCTTAAAAAAAGTCTCACAATACTTGAGACACAAAAAATACGGCAGCAATGAAACCAGAAAAAAAGGGCGGGATAGATTCAGATAATACCCCGCATTATCAGACGGCAGACTCTCCACCATCATCGAAAACCGTTTATTCAGCACACTTTTTTCAATATCAGAAAAAGAACTGTTATACCAGTCAGTCAAACTATAAAACGCCAGATGCTTTTCCATGATAGCTTTATTTTAACGCTAAATGTTAAAAAACGCAAAAGAAAAAAATATTGTTTTATATTTGTAATAAGTTCAAAGTCCCGGCCGTATGAACTTCTGCTCCACCACAGCCTCGCCGTCACACAATATACGTACGGAACAGAGATTCTGCATAGATTCTTTCTATATTTATGTGATATACTTTTTTCATGGAATCACACCTGAATCAGCAGCAGGACGGCGGCAGTCTCCACCGTTCGCTTACACCAATGCATGTCTGGGCAATCGCTTTCGGCTGTGTTATCGGATGGGGCAGCTTTATCAATCCGGGCAAAAAGTTCCTTTCTACGTCCGGTGTAGCCGGTACCGCCATTGCGATGATCCTCGGCGCGGCAGTCATGATCATCATTGCCTTTTCCTATGCCTATATGGTACCGAAGTATCCCAAGGCAGGCGGCGAGTTCACCTTTACTAAAAACTGCTTCGGAAAAACCATGGCGTTCATCTGCGGCTGGTTTCTGGTAGTGGCCTACCTGACAAATGTCCCCATGAACAGCACGGCCATCGGCCTGATCGTGGACGGTCTGGATGGTCCGGCAGACATCTTGAAATTCGGTTTTCATTATACGGTAGCAGGATTCAACATCTACATGGGAGAAATGCTGCTTGCCATGTTCATCCTGATTCTTTTCGGATATCTGAACATTATCGGTGTGCAGAAAGCCGCGTTCGTGCAGACGGTGCTGTCATCGCTGCTTGTGCTCTGCGTGTTCACGCTGTTCGTTACTGCCCTCATAAGCAGCAAGGCAAAGGGCGTCAACATGGCGCCGGTGTGGGGCTTCAACAAAGCGGATGCCATGACAGCCGGAGCGGTGACAGCGAACATCTCTGATTTTGCGCACAAGGGCACATCCGGCGTGCTGGGCGCTATTCTCGCCACGTTCGCAATCGCGCCGTGGGCATATGTTGGATTCGATGCCATACCGCAGGCAGCCGAAGAATTCAATTTTAGCTTTAAAAAAGTTTCCTTTATTATGATCATTGCCATAGTGTTCGGCTGTTTTGTATATGTAAGCAACAACACGGTTGCCGCGGCGGCACTGGAAAACTGGCCGGAGCGAGTCATGGCGGGTGAATGGGTGGTGCTGGTGGCAGCAGAGGAGCTGCTCGGCGTATCAGGTAAACTACTGGTCGGGCTCGGCGTTTCCTGCGCCGTCCTGTCCGGCATCATGGGATTCTACCTGGCATCCTCACGGCTTATGTACTCCATGAGCCGTGACGGCTACCTTCCGGCATGGTTCGGCAGAGTGGACGAAAAGTACGGAACCCCGAAAAATGCCATGATTTTCTGCGTCATCATCAGCCTTTCAGGACCGATTCTCGGACGAGAGGCACTCGGCTGGTTCGTGGACATGAGCGCCATAGGCGCGTCAATCGGCTATTTCTTTACGTCCGCAGCCACTTTGGTAACGCTCAAAAAATACGGCGACGGCACCGCGTTCCTTAAAGCAATGGCCACCGCAGGCGTTGTGTTCAGCGCCATCTTCATGGTTCTGCAGCTGATCCCGATTCCGGGTTTGAGCGGCGTACACTTCGGCAAGGAAAGCTACCTCATGCTGGCGGTGTGGGTTGTTCTGGGCATGGTGTTCTATACCATGCAGCGGTCATTCTTTTCCGACAAAGACTGAGCGGAGCGGCGTTACAGCCGGTACCCGCGCCAGAATGCGTTCATAAGTCCGGACAGGTGCCGGACTTGCTCTCGGTCAGGTGCCGGACTTGCTTTCGACCAGGTGCCGGACTTGCTTTCGTACAGGTGCCGGACTTGCTTTCGTACAGGTGCCGGACTTGCTTTCGTACAGGTGCCGGACTTGCTTTCGTACAGGTGTCAGACTTGCTTTCGTACAGGTGCCTGCGTTGCTTTCGTTCAGCTTTCTGCACATTGCGAGCCATATATACACGTGGAAGCCGGCGAGGTACAGGGCAGATATTATCAGGATGAGTTTATAAAACGGTTGAGCCGCAGCAGACGTGACTGGGCGCGGTACATATTTGCCGACAAGGGGAGCGTGACTACACCTCCCGCTGGCTGTCCGGCATCAGGCATGCGCGCGAGGAAGGCCGTACTGAAGCAGTTTTCTTTCGAGCTTGAAAGTTGTCACCTATCAAACTGGAAAAGACATCATTCTCCAACTTCAGAAGGCGTATACGCCTTCTGAAGCCTGTGATTATATACAATAGACGTAGTTATCTTTTCTTGGGGCGGCAGGCTTTGCAGGTTCTGCCGCGTAACCGAGCGCACAATGGCCTATGCCCTCATACTCATCGGTGATTCCCAGCTTTTTAAGAATGTCCTTGCCAAAATCAGACTCGAATTCTTCTTTTGCCCGGTGAATCCAGATGCTGCCCACTCCAAGGCTTTCGGCAGCATTCATAAGGTTTCCCATAACAAGCGAGCCGTCATATACGTGGGTCAAAACATCCTTTTTGGCAAGAACGATCAGCACTACCGGTGCCCCGTAAAACGGATCAAAACCTTCGTTCCATCCGCCGATCTTTCTGTTCATCTCAGAAAGCTCATCACGCACTTTTTTGTCGGTCACCGCAATGATGATGGGACTCTGCTTGCCCATACCGGTCGCAGCGTACGTGCCGGCTCTGATGATTGCCTGCAGCTCCTCATTCTTCACCATGTCAGGCTTGAATTTTCTGCAGCTTCTTCTTGACTCCAAAACTTTCAGCGTCTCGTTCATCTTTCAGACTCCTCTTTAATATTTTTTGCAAACTCTGCCGCCGCTTTTAAATCCGACTCATCAGGCCGCCCCTTATGGATTCCCTTGAACTCGCCCTTGCAGTGGAACTCTTTTTCCATCATAGGAATACCGGCTTTATCAGCCTGGGCCTTAACTTTTTTGTACGTAGAATTAAGCATTGCGGCCGAGCCGAAGTTTACGATCATTCCTACCTTCTCTTTGTCCAGCGACCTGATAAACTCCTTTACCGCAGGATCAATGCTGAAAGCATAATATGAATTGCCCAGGAACAGCATATCAACCTTTTCCGTAACAGGCGTGCTGATCGGCAGCGCCAGTACCCCCAGCTCTTTTGCCACCGCTTCAGCAAGCTTCTTTGTATTACCCGTTTTTGTATAATACCTTACTGCATATGTCATGCTGACACCTCCAGATTTTTCCTCGTTCTCTTTGTATACATCACTGCTCTTAATAAAGCACTATTAACTTTTACACAAGATATTATTACACAAATATT
>Ga0256405_10004876_pt1 | contig 24262 bp, 23 predicted proteins | sample RumenRJG_02DNA_FD_189096 | JGI IMG/M metagenome (GOLD analysis project Ga0256405, IMG submission 189096) | Bovine rumen microbial communities from Lethbridge, Alberta, Canada - RJG_02 | ecosystem: Host-associated > Mammals > Digestive system > Stomach > Rumen | place: Canada: Alberta... | reverse complement strand
AAGAGTATTTTTTGACCTCCTTTGCAATGGTTGTTCGATCTCGCCCGAGCTCCTTACCGATTGTTCCGAAGGAGGCACTCTCCTGGAGTCGCTGGGCTATGATCAAACGATCTTCATATGATAAAAATTTTGACATGGTAGCTCCTTTCCAGCCGCCAGAAATCAAAGCATAACAAAAATGAGACCAACCTTCCAGTCGGTCCCATGAATTTGTAAGGGAGAGTCCATACCCCTCTCTTACACCTATAATTATTAACTTGTACTACTCATCCGAGATAATGGGTATGGAATCTCGGATTACAATTGAGAGCTGGTAAATAGCTGAAAATCTTTATTTCGGATAGAGTGGAATACCATATTTCTTCATGTCTTCAGCATTTCCCACTCCGATATAATCGATTTCTGTAAATCTAGCATCTTTATCTATATGCTGATATTTTATACCAGTCTTAACCGTCCACTTTGTACAGTCTTCATTGTAACAGGCGTTCTTCAAGTCAGACGTTGCATCATACGTAACCCATCTACCATAGTCGGAAATATATACCAGATTCCACGCATGCTCTCCATTTGCCATGATTACCGCCGGAATCTCCTCTTCACGACACATAATTGCAAATATTTGTGATACATCCTCGCAAACACCTACCTTCGTTTTACTGGTAAAGTAAGCACCTGTAAAATCCTTGTAATAGAAGGTGCGGCTATGTGCATCCTCCCCAAGCACCCAATGGTCATATGCAATGTTGTCAGTAATATAATCATAGATTGCTATAACCTTATGGGCATTTGTCCAGGAATCAACTGTAATCTCATCCGCCTTAGTCAGCCAATATTCCACGTCGACTTTTTCACTGTTGTTTTGTGGCACAATTGGATAATAAATAGGATTGGTGGATAATGAGTTTTCAGGCTTTATACCATGTTCATCCATGAACTTCTGTGTGTTTTCCCTGTAGCGAACAAAGTTTTCTGCAGATGCGGCAGCCTTTGCCACATTGCATACGTACAGCTTATCATTCTCTTTATAAACAGCTACAGTCAAGCTCTTCCCGGTGGAAAATTCCACTGTCACATGTCCAAAACCATTTGCAAATTTCCCATACCCGGAGATACTTTTAGTTGCTTGAAGTGCAGAAGTCTTATCACCATATGGCGATTCAGCAGTTACTGTCTTCGGTGAAATAGTCTCTGTCGTGTTATTGTAACAGGTTATTTTTATCTCATCGTTATTGAGCACCTTAGCCACAAAACCATATCCCGCTTCTACAGTCACAACACCATCACTCTTGCCCGTACCCGTTCCTACCGCAGCCGTAGTGTAGAAGTTATAGAGACCTTCCTTCCCATCTTTGATAACGGTATCCACTGTCGGATTGCAGACCTCAGTGACCAGATGCCAAGTGCTCTCCGACTTAACCGCAGCCGGACTTGCGTTCTCGTTTTTCTTGTTCGCATTCTGAGCGGTTTCTGCTTCCGTTTCTTCAGTTGTGGCCCGAACTATTTCTGTCTCTACTTCTCCTGTTGTTTCCTGCGCGGTTTCAGTCTCTACTTCTTCTGTTTCTTCCTCATATGTTTCAACCTCTGCCAAATAGTTAGGATTGAACTGTGGAGTTTCATGCTCTGCTATGCCAAAACCTTCACCCAGTACTTCAGGTAAAAATCTGTATCCAATAGCCCCAAGTCCAATTCCTACTACAAGAACACATAACAGTAGCTTTACCTTCCGACTTTTACTACTCGCAGTTTGTTTTTTTCCTATTTCATTTCCACAATACCGACAGAACTTTGCATTATCGCTATTTTCTTTCCCACAGTGTTCACAATACATTCCTTAACTACCTCTTATATCAGAACGTGAACAAGCCTGCTTATGCAGGCTTGTCATCACAGTATTATATTAGTCCCATGTCATTCTCGTGCCAAATACGAGTTGAAGTTCAGGGCTACAGGACTTAAAAACATCCTTTCCGCAAATCACACCAATTCCGTCTCTATATGCTGGCGGAACCGCTACAAATTTTAAGTTCTCACAATTCGCAAACGCTTCATCTCCAAGTACAGTAACGCTTTCCGGAATCTCAATAGAACTCAAGCTCTTACAGTTTGCAAATGCCCCATCACCTATGGATGTCAGGGTCTTTGGCAAATCAATTGCAGCTAAACTCTCGCATCCATTGAACACGTTCTCATTTATTACTTGCAAACCTTCCGAAAGAGTAACCTCCGCCAATTTGCTGCAGCCTTCAAACGCCGAATAGCGAATGGCTTCCGTACTACCAGGGATTGTAATCTCTTTCAGATTCACGCATCCGCAAAAAGCATTTGGAAAGATTTCTACTATAGAATCCGGCAAATCCACACTTTCCAAGCTTGTACAATCCATGAATGTTTGAGCGTAGATTGTCTCCACGCCATCAGGGATTGCTACGCTCGTAAGACTTGCGCACCCTTTAAATGCGAGTGAATCAATATCATTCACACCGGACGGTATCTTCATATCTTTAAGATTTGCACATCCAGAAAATGCGCTATCACCTATTTTTTGTAATTCTGTGGACATTCCCACAGTCGTAAGGCCTTTACAGTCACTAAAAGCCCCCTCGCCAATACATGTTACACAGTCTGGAATCTCAACTGAGTTCAAGAGGTTATTTTTAGCAAATGCATAATCAGATACTTCCGTTACTTCATATGTCTTAATGCCTTTTCTGATTTTTGCTGGAATAACCACCTTTGAATCGTTTCCTTTATAAACTACTCCGCAGGTTCCATCATCATGAGCAGAAACTTCCCACTCACTATTTCCGGACATGCGGAAATATACAAACGCAAGAACCACCAGGAGAAGTACTAATAATACAGGGATTATTTTTCTTTTCTTCTTTTCCTTTTTAGGTTGCTCTTTTTTGTTTTCTTTCGCCATTTTTGGCTCAACATTTTCATCTGCCTGCTTTGGATCTACGATTGTATTTACCGCCGCACCGCAGAACGGGCAGAACTTTGCTCCATCATTTAATGGCTTTCCACATTTTTCACAAAACATAAGTTTCTCTCCTAGTTCTCATTTTTTCTGTTTCGAAAAGCAGACTATATCAAACACCAAAAAACATACTGCCTCAGCCTACTATTTAACTAAGTTTAAATTATAGACATCCTGTTCTGAAAAGTCTAGTTTTATAAACACTTCCGCCTTTCCTTCGCTCTTTTATAAAAAGTCGTATGGCTCATTTCTGCATATTCTGCTGCCCTTCGATATAAATGAGGCTAAAGATATTATGTCCGGAAAGGTGAAAGCCAAGTCCTACAGTTCCACGAAAGAGCTGTTTGACGAACTTGATACGGAATGAAATATAAGTTTGAACTCAAAACCACAACCAATCAAAGTCACTTCAAGGTCACTTCAAACAAACTTCAATTACTTCAAAGTAAAACAGAGGCCCCTATCGGAGCCCCTGTTCATGCAATTCTCCCTTATTTCTTTTTCTTAAATCTGAGTTTACAGGTTGGATTACCATCAGCAATTGTGCCTTCCAATGTAAAGGCAAGACATGGGAACTGCTTTGCAAACTCTCTGTCGCCCTCCATGGTGACGTCACATAGGTGCGCGATTTCTTCCTCAGTACGTCCCTGTTTTTTCCAAGCCTCTACATACGGACAATAATGGAAATTGATTAGTAGTTCTTCCTCGTTGTTCTCGCTAATCTCCATTTCGAAGATGTCCTTGTTATGATCCGTCCCAAACAAGGAACGGAACTCATCAAAGCTGTCAGGGTCTTTCATGGTTTCTCGCATGCCGATGGCATTGTCTGTTCCGTATTTGCCGATGGCACTACGGGCGAAGTCGTCGGAGATGCCCTCCTTTTTTGCTTCGTCAATCATATTTGAGATGGTGTTGGCTCTGCGGGCGCTGATGTCACGCATACCATCTACACCATAATTCGTTATGGTGGGTTTGTTGTTTTCAAATGACATATTCCATGCTCCTCTCAGGTATTAATGCATTTAAGAACTTGTTGGTTTCCGGATTTTGTGGATGGTCGATGACCTCTTTTGCTGGGCCCTGCTCCACGATGACGCCGCCTTTCATAAAGATGACTCTATCCGCTACTTCTCTAGCAAAGGCTATCTCATGAGTCACGATAATCATGGTGATGCCGGTAGCTGCAATCTGCTTGATAACATCTAGTACGTCGCTTACCAGCTCCGGATCTAAAGCAGAGGTAGGCTCATCTAAGAGCACTACTTTGGGATTTCCCGCTAATGCTCTGCAGATGCCGATACGCTGCTGCTGTCCTCCGGAAAGCTTCGCAGGATAGCTGTCTGCCTTTTCTTTCATCTTCACATAATCCAGAAGTTCATAGGCTTTCTGCTCTGCTTCCGCCTTGGGCACTTTCTGCACTTTTCGCAGGCCTAGGGTGATGTTTTCCAGAGCAGTTCGATTTTGAAATAAGTTGTAATTTTGGAAGACCATGCCGGTCTTTCTGCGAAGTTCCCGGACTTCCTTGTGGTGGTGTTTCCCCGCTTTGACGGTCTGTCCATCAATGGTGATTTCACCCTGGTCTGCAGGATCCAGGAAATTGATTGTGCGAAGCAGTGTGGTCTTTCCGGAACCGGAAGGTCCCAGGATGACTACCACTTCCCCTTCATGGACGTCTAGATCGACGCCATTGATAATCCTGTTTTCTCCAAACGACTTTTCAATTCCTCTCAAACTTACTACATTATTAGGCATAGGATTTCTCCTTCCCTGTTCGATTTTGTATCAACTCGTTGGTGCCGATTAAAAGCCGCTCCACTACTACACAGACGATCCAATACACGCCTGCTGCCACCAGGTATCCCTCCAGGATGGCATAATTTACTGCCGTAGATGCTCTGGCGATAGATGTCATCTCGAAGACATTTACCACAGAAGCGAGGCAGGTGGCCTTTAAGAGCCACATAAAGTAGTTGGACAGTCCCGGCAGGGCTATCACCAGGGCTTGCGGTCCCACCACATACAGGATGCCTTGCAGTTTCGACATGCCCGCTGCCAGGGCAGCTTCTGTCTGTCCTTTGTCGATGGCCTTGTAGCTGGACACCACGAGATCTGTCATATACGCCCCGAAATTCGCCGACAGGGCGATGGCCGCGAAGAGAAAGTAGTTCTGGTTTCGCGGGTCGTACTCAAATGCAAAGGTTGCCGCCAGGGTTTTGCATATTTGAGGAATGGCATAGTAACAAAATAGTAACTGCAGTATTAGCGGCAACCCTTTCAGTACTGTATTCACCACCAGTACGATTTGGTAGAACACCGGTACTTTTTTCAGTAAAATCAGGCCAAACAGGATTCCTATCAAGATGGCTCCTAAGTAGGATACAGCAGTCAGGCCCAAGGTAACCCAAAGTCCCGATAGGACCGTGGGGATATCGCTTATCATAAATTCCCAGTTTAAATTCATGTCAGCCCCTTTCTGCCTTGCTTAGGGCACCTTCAAAACCTCGGAAAGAAAACTCCACCGCCACATTGATGATAAAGTACAAAAGTCCGGCCGCCATGAGAATCCACAACTGGCCATAGCCTCTATGCAGCGCAATGAACTTATCCGCTCTTCCCATGACATCCACCACGCCGATGACATAAGCAGTGGCGGTGCCCTTCAAAAGGTCGATTTCCAAGTTTTTTAAATTCGGCAATGCCACCTTCAGGGTGCAGGGTGCGATGACGTATATGAAGTTTTGAAGTTTGCTAAATCCGATGGCATAACCTGCTTCCATCTGACCTTTATTCATAGCCAGGTACGCTCCTCGGAAAGCTTCCGATACGAAGCTGGAGAAGTTGAAGCAGGTGGCGATGATGTAAAAAATGCCTGCCGACCATGTATTGATGTTATACCCGAAAAGCTCCGCAATCTTCGGTAGTCCGAAGAATACCAAATAGAGTTGTAGCAACCCCGGCGTCCCTCTAAAGAAGGACACGAACAGGGACACCACATAGTAGAGGAGGTTCTTCTTTCCTATGCGCACCCTGCATATCCAGGCTCCAAGAGCCCAGGATATGACTGTGGGTACAAGAAAATAGAAAAGAGTGACGGGTATAAAAGTAATAAGCGCAGGTAATACTTCCAGGAATAATTCATGTCCTCTCCACATGGCTTACTCCCGTTCTTATTTTTTCAGTCCGATTTCTTCTGCTACTTTGAAGTTGTCTTCACCGAAGAAGTCTACTGTCAGTTTGCCCAGGGACTCATCTGCTGTCAGTTCTTCCAGCGCACCGTTAATGGCTGCCTGCAGTTCTGTCTCGCTCTTGTTGATGAGGAATACGGTATCTCTACCGTCTACGCGGTCTGTGATTTTCAGGTCTGTGTAGCCAGCCTCTTCGAAGATGGCATTTGCCTGCTCTGCAGAAAGGTATGCTGCGTCAAAAGTGCCGTCTTCTACGCCCTGGATTTCATCTGCCATTGCGCCGCTTGCTGCCAGTTCCTGGAAGTCGATAGCTACTTCCGGATGGTTCTTGATCCAGTCATTTAAAGCTACGGCTCTACCATCAGTACCTACGATGGATGCGATGCTCTTGCCATCTAAGTCTGTCAGGCCTTCGATGCCGCTGTCTTCTTTCACTACCAGGTTCATGAAGAAGTAGTTGTAAGGCTCGGATACCAGGAAGGCTTCTTCTCTGGCCGGTGTTCTGAATTTGCATCCGGATTCAAAAGCGTATTTGCCAGTGTTGACGCCAGCTGCAGCTGTTTCATAATCCACTACCTGATAGTGGAATTCATATTCCGGTAATTTTTCATCAATCAGTTTCAGCACTTCGTATTCATAGCCTGCCGGATTGCCGTTTTCATCTTCATAGGTGTAAGGTGCGTTCTCTGCTTCCAGTGCCACTTCTACGACTCTTACATCTCCGGAGCCTGTAGGTGCTACCTTTGCTGCGCATCCGGTAAGGCCGATGGATGCTACTGTGATTGCTGCGATTGCTGTTTTGATTGTTGTTTTTCTCATAACTGTTTCTCCTCTTTTCTTTTTTCTCTCACTTGTTTTATGGTTACTTTCGGTATCTCGTTTCTGCCTCCTCCTTTCTTCCCTGATACCGCCAGGATTTGATCCATGTTGCTTTATTCAAATAGTCCTTTGCTCAGATATCTGTCTCCTCGATCTGGGAAAAGGGTTACGATATTGCCTTCTTCAATCTGCTTAGCCAAAGTGATGGCTGCGTGTAATGCTGCACCGGAAGAGGATCCGATCAGCAGGCCTTCCTTTGCTGCCAGCATACGGGATGCTGTAAAGGCTTCCTCGTCCTCTACTTTGATGACTTTATCGATGAAGGACACGTCCATGGTGTCTGCGATGAAGTCATTGCCGATACCTTCTATCTCATAGTCGTGATGGTCGCCGCCGCCGATGATAGAGCCGTATGGGTCTGCCAACACGCCTTGGATATTCCGGTTTTGTTCTTTTAGATATTTCATGACGCCGGAGAAGGTACCGCCGCTGCCTGCTCCTGCTACGAAATAGTCAATCTGTCCATCCAGTTGTCTATAGATTTCTGGTCCTGTGGTTTCGTAGTGCGCCAGAGGGTTGGCCGGATTTCTAAATTGTCTTAGGGATACAGAGCCTTCGATGGTCTTCAGCAGTTCTTCTGCTTTATTCTCTGCTCCTAACATGCCTTCTTCTCTGGGTGTATGGATAATTTCTGCTCCCAAGGCTCTCATAATCTGCTGTTTCTCTACAGAAAACTTCGTCGGTACAGTAAAGATTACGTGAAAGCCCTGATTCAAAGCTGCCAGCGCGATGCCGATGCCGGTATTTCCTGCTGTGGCATCGATGATGGTTCCACCGGGTTTCAGGATGCCTCGCTTTACCGCATCATCGATCATGTAGATTCCTACACGGTCCTTGATACTGCCGCCTGGATTCATCAGTTCCAGCTTTGCATAAATATTTACTTTCGGGCTGATGCCCTCGATTCCTAAATGATTTAACTTGAGCACCGGAGTATTGCCTACCATACTCCGGATATCCATATATACGTCCATATCTTCTCCTCTTTATGTATTTTTTCTCAGTTGTTTTTTGTGCTTTCTGCTCTTTGCAAATGCTTTGATGTTTATCTTACTTCACGGATGATTCTATCGCTTGCTTTAGGTCCTCAATGATGTCATCAGCATCCTCGATGCCGACAGAAAGTCTGATGAGTTCATCCACGATGCCAACGCTTTCTCTGATTTCCTTCGGGATAGCTGCGTGGGTCATGCTGGCTGGGTGGCATACCAGAGACTCTACGCCGCCAAGGCTTTCTGCCAGGGTCACTAGCTTCAGGTTCTTAAAGAACTTGCGATAGTCATACTTTGCATCTAAGACAAAGGACACCATGGCGCCGGGGCCATCTGCCTGCTTTTTCTGTACTTCGTAGCCCGGGTCAGTTTCCAAGCCGGGATAGTAGACTTTCTGTACATAACCGCTGTCCACCAGCCATCTGGCTACCTTTTCTGCATTGGCTACGTGTCTGTCCATTCTGACGCCTAAGGTCTTGATACCTCGTATCATCAGAAAGCTATCGAAGGGTGGTAATACGCCGCCGATGGCATTCTGCAGGTAGTAAAGTCTTTCTGCTAAGCGGGAATCTTTTACCACTACCAAACCGGATACGGTATCACTATGTCCGCCCAGGTACTTGGTACCACTGTGAATGACGATGTCAGCGCCCAGGGTAAGGGGTCTTTGCAGATAAGGGGTCAGGAAGGTGTTATCTACAATCAGCAGTTTGTTGTAGTTCTTTGCGATGTTAGATACTGCCTTGATGTCTGTTACCGTCAGCAGAGGGTTGGCCGGGCTTTCTACGTAGATGGCTTTTACGGTGTGGTCGATAGCCAGCTCCACCTCCTCTAAGTTAGAGGTGTTGACGATTTTGTATTCGATGCCGAAGTTTTTGAATACCTGATCCAGGATACGGAAAGTGCCGCCGTAGATGTTGTCAGATACGATGAGCTTGTCTCCTCTTTCGAAGATGGAAAGCACCGTATTGATTGCTGCCAGGCCGGATGCAAAAGCAAGTCCGTATTCGCCCTGCTCTAAGTCTGCGATGAGTTTCTCTAAGGCTGCTCTGGTGGGATTGCCTGTTCTAGAGTATTCCCAGCCTCTATCTTCTCCCAGGCCGTCCTGTTTATATGTGGAGGTCTGGTAGATTGGCACGTTTACCGCGCCTGTGGTTTCATCTCCGTCGATGCCTCCGTGAATTAATAGTGAATTGATTGCATAGCTCATGTTGTTTTCTCTCTCCTCATTTTCTTGTTACTCCATCGAATTCTTTGATGGAGGATTGCCCCACATCATAGATGCAGGGCAAAAAATAAGACCCGGGGCTTTCGCTCCCGGGCCTATGGCATACGTATAATCTAAATTATCCTTCGGCGTGACATCGACATGACAACACACCAGCCATAGTATATGCCCGGGTAATGTTCATGCAACAACACATCATGGATTCAGTTGTAATTGTATGAATGAAGTTCATGGATGTCTCCTCCTGTTTGATATGAGTATCACTATACAGGTTTATTCCTACCATGTCAATAGGAATTACGATTTTTTTTCTAAATCTTGAAAGAATATTCCGTCAGAATAAAAAACTGGCGCCATGGTGACGCCAGTTTCTATTAGCATTATGTAGTTTCTTGCAGATTAGTATGCTGCGAAAGTTCCTTCAGGTCCCCACAGTACTACAAATTCTCTAAAGTCCTGTGTAGTGAACTGTACGATGCTGTCTTCCGGATTCTGATCTCTTACGATAGATACAGAGCCGTCCATGTGCAGTACTGCTACAGCGAAGTCACCATATGCAGGCATATGATAAGGTGCTGTCAGTGCTACAGTCAAAGGATATGCAGTCTGAGCAAGTTCAGTACCACCGTTCTTTAAGGTCAGTTTCTGGTAGCTGACGATTTTAGCTCCGCTAGCTTTCTCTGCTGCCTGAAGTGCTGCAAGAGCTGCTTTACCTGGTCTTGCATCTGTTACCTTCAGACTTGGTTTCTTACCTACTGCTGTTTCGATGTAGGACTTGTCATTGATAATAGCCAGGTCATAGATGTAGCTGGTTTCGTTTGCTGCATCCAGGAAGCCGTTACCAATCTTTCTCTGGTTGGTTGTGTTTGTCAGTTCAGTCATAGCCTTTGGATTTGCAATCTTGTATGCGTCGAATGCGCCTTTCTTACCTGCTACGATAGCCCATACGTCAAAGGTGCTGGCATCTACTGTGATGCTGTTTGCATTCGCATCCAGGTCGCCCCATACAGCTAATTTGCCATCGCCAAGTGCTACGATTGCGTAGTCTTTGGTCTGGTCAGCACCGTTTGGAAGTGCTACGCTGACACGGATTGGTGCAGCAGTATACTCGATGCTTTCTTTCCAGCCATTGTAGGTTTTCTCCAGATCCATATCTAAGAATTTCACTACAGTGCCACCAAGGGCTGCTGCCTGGTTGGTTACCATGGCTTTTGCGTCTGCGCCTGCATAGCTTTCATTTACGTTCAGCAGAAGTTTCTGACCCATGGTCAGCTGCTGCCAGGTAAGCCCTGCATAGCGGCGTGCGCTACTATCCGGTGTCTGGATGTTGGCAAATGCGATGTCCTTTACGGTGTTATTCACAGTTACCATGCGTTCTGCAGCCTGGGATGTAACTGGTACAGCCAGCAGGCCAACTGCTACTGCAAGTGCAGTAAGTGTTGCGAGTACTTTTTTCATGTTCATTCCTCCATTTTACATTTTATATTTTTTGCGAATAAAATTTGCAGGTCTGGGTCAAAATTTGGCAAGGAAACCAAATTTTGATCCGCTTCGCGGACACACATCAGAGATGTGTGCCAGGTCGGTTTAAAAAAATTGATATTTTTTTAAACCTCAAACATCAGCTCTCCGTAGGTTGGGATAGGCCAGGTGTTTTTGTCTACCAGCATTTCCAGTTCGTCGGCTGGTGTACGAAGTGCTGCCATGTCTTTTGTGATGGTGTCTTTGTAGAAGAAGGCACGTTTCTTGGCTCCTTCTACGGTAGCAGCTTTCTGCTCGTCGCGCTGGAGTTTCTCCAAGGCTTTCTGCATCTTCTCAAGGTTAGAGTTGATGTCTTTCAGCAGTGCTTTTTCTACTTTTGGTTCTACGCCGGCGGTAGTCATGGCATTGATAGTCTCAGCTAAGTGTCTGCTGTATTTGATAACTGCCGGGATGATTTTCTTGCTTGCCATCTGGATCATGGTCAGTGCCTCGATGTTGATGGTCTTGGCGTAGTTTTCATAGATGATTTCCTGTCTGGATTCCAGTTCAGTCTTGTTGAATACATGGAATTTAGCAAACAGGTCTACTGTCTGTTTTGTAGTCAGGGCTTCTGCCGCTTCGATGGTGGATTTGATGTTTGGAAGTCCACGTCTCTCTGCTTCTTTTACCCATTCTTCGGAGTATCCGTCTCCGTTAAATATGATGCGCTCATGAGCGCTAAAGTTTTCTTTGATCAGGTCGTGTACCGCGATTTCGAAGTCTTTTGCTTTCTCTAACTTGTCAGCTGCTTCGCAGAAAGCTTCTGCCACGATGGTGTTCAGCACGGTATTTGGGCTAGCTACAGAGTCTGCAGAGCCTACCATACGGAACTCGAATTTATTTCCGGTGAAAGCAAACGGACTGGTTCTGTTACGGTCTGTGGCGTCTTTTTCAAAGTCAGGCAGGGACTTCACGCCTGTCTTTAACTTGCCACCCTTCTTTACATGCAGGGCATCGCCTGTCTCTACCAGCTGTCTTACCACGTCGTCTAGCTGCTCTCCCAAGAATACGGAGATGATAGCCGGCGGTGCTTCATCAGCGCCCAGACGCTGGTCGTTTCCTACATCTGCTGCACTTTGTCTCAGCAGGGCTGCGTGAGTATCTACTGCTTTCAGGATGCAGGATAGCACCAGAAGGAACTGGATGTTTTTATTCGGTGTATCACCGGGATCCAAAAGGTTTACGCCATCGTCTGTGGTGATGGACCAGTTATCATGCTTACCGGAGCCGTTTACCCCTGCGTATGGCTTTTCATGCAGGAGGCAACGCAAGCTATGCTGGATGGCTACTCGTTTCATGGTCTCCATCACAAGCTGGTTGTGGTCTACTGCGATATTGGCAGTCTCATAGATTGGTGCCAGTTCGTGCTGAGCCGGAGCCACTTCGTTGTGCTGGGTCTTTGCAGTAACGCCCAGTTTCCAGAGCTCCTCATTTAAATCTTTCATAAATGCGCCTACTCGCTCACGGATGACGCCGAAGTAGTGGTCGTCCATCTCCTGGCCCTTCGGAGGAAGTGCGCCAAAGAGGGTGCGGCCCGCATACATCAGGTCGTCACGCTGCATGAATAGGTCTTTGTCTACCAGGAAGTACTCCTGCTCTGCACCTACAGAAGCAGTGACTTTGGTAGCGTCTGTATTTCCAAAAAGTCGTACGATTCGGAGTGCTTGTTCAGAAAGCACCTCCATTGAGCGAAGTAACGGGGTCTTTTTGTCCAGTGCTTCTCCTGTGTAGGAGCAAAACGCTGTAGGAATGCACAGGATTTTACCACAGGAGGATTCCTTCAAGAATGCCGGGCTGGTGATGTCCCAAGCCGTGTATCCTCTGGCCTCGAATGTAGCACGAAGTCCACCGGATGGGAAGGAGGATGCGTCAGGCTCTCCTTTGATTAATTCCTTTCCGGAAAACTCGGTCAGCATTCTGCCATCCTCATCAGGATGGGATACAAATGCGTCATGCTTTTCAGCAGTGATACCAGTCAAAGGTTGGAACCAGTGAGTGAAGTGTGTGGCCCCTTTTTCGATGGCCCAGTCTTTCATAGCCTTAGCTACGACATTTGCAGTGTCCATGGACAGCTCTCCGCCGTAGGTGGCTACCTTCTTCACTTCCTTGTAAACGTTCTTCGGCAGGCGCTCTCTCATCTTCGCCATGCTGAACACGTTTACCCCAAACAACTCTTCCACATTGATTAATTCGCTCATCTACTCCTCCTAGTTATGTCTATTATTCACCGCAGGTAAAAGCTTCGGCGTCAGTATCGGCCTCGCTGTTTGCCACGCGGAGTAAATCATACACTTCTGGTTTCTCACTTAACTCCAAGTATATCGTTTGCTTGGAATGAGGACAACTACTAATTTTTTCACCCCACTCATCGTACATGTTCAAAACCTTAGCAGATACGTTATCTCCGTTTGGCTTCATGATTTCGATGGTGTCTCCCACGCAGAACTTGTTTTTCTGCTGGATTTTGGCGAATCCTCTGTCATCGATTTCGTCGATGCTACCCAGGAATATATAGTTATTCACATAAGTGTTGGCATCATAGATTTGCGTGTTCTCATCCGGCTTACCGAAGTAAAAACCGGTTGTGAACTGTCTGTAGGTACACTTTGCGATTTCGCTGTGGTACCATTCCATATTTGCTTTGTATTTCTCCGGATCTTCCAGATAGTCATCGATGGCCTTGCGGTAAGTTCTCGCTACAGTAGCTACATACAGGGCGGTCTTCATACGGCCTTCGATTTTCAAGCTATCTACTCCTGCATCCAAGAGTTCCGGGATGTGCTCTACCATGTTCAAATCTTTGGAGTTAAAGATGTAGGTGCCACGGTCGGTTTCTTCTATAGGAAGGTACTCCCCGGGGCGCTTTTCCTCTACGACGGCGTATTTCCATCTGCAAGGATGGGTGCATGCGCCATGGTTGGCATCTCTGCCGGTGAAATAATTACTCAAAAGGCATCTGCCGGAATAGGAAATGCACATGGCGCCGTGTACGAAGCTTTCGATTTCCATGTCTTCCGGGATGTGCTCACGGATTTCTTTGATCTCTCTTAAAGAAAGTTCTCTAGCTGTCACCACTCTGGTGGCTCCTAAGTCATGCCAGAAATTAAAGGTGACATAGTTGGTATTATTGGCCTGGGTGCTGATGTGCAGCGGAATCTCCGGGCACTCTTCTCTAGCTATGGTAAACATCCCCGGGTCTGCCACCAGGATGGCATCCGGTTTGATTTCTTTCAATTCTCTGAAGTACTTGCGTGCACCATCTAGGTCATAGTTATGGGCAAAGATGTTAGCGGTGATGTATACTTTTACATCGTGTGCATGGGCGAACTCAATGCCCTCGCGCATTTCGTCTAGGGTGAAGTTCTTCGCCTTGGCGCGCAGACCATATGCTTCGCCACCGATATATACGGCATCAGCGCCGAAGATGACCGCGGTTTTCAAAACTTCTAATGAACTTGATGGTACTAATAGTTCTACTTTTCTCATATGTTTTCTTTCTTTATCAGATTTTTTAGCTATTACTAGTTTATGTATTACTTGCTTTGGTGTCGGCTTTACGATTGGATATAGCATTAGGACACAAAAATAACCGCCCCATATGTCCTGCAAGACTGAGCGGTTATTTTTGTAACTAATCAAAATTAAAGGACTGACCGTCTATCGGCAGTGCTTTTGTATCTTGATAATAGCATTTCTCAAACCACTCGTCAACGCTTAATACTGATCGTCGCTCCATCTGCCACCGTCAGGATAGATGTCTGTAATTCCTCATGATGAGTTAAAGTATAAAGGTACTCCCTCATCCTGCTATGAATCGTTCTGTCTCTTCGCGTTATGGCAAACCTGGACTCGATGATATCTCCATCCTGCAGCACATTGTCACTTAAAAGGATTCCACCGGGCGCTAACAGCCTCAGAATCTCCGGAAGGAAGTTCAGGTACTGTCCCTTGGCTGCGTCCATGAAGATTAGGTCGTAAGGGCCTTCCAGCGTTGGAAGGATTTCAAGTGCATCTCCCTCTAGCAGTGTGATTCTGTGATCCGGATCGTATTTCTCGAAATTCGCTTTTGCTATCGGTATGCGCTTCTCATACTTCTCAATCGTGGTGATTTCTGCCTCGCTGCATTCCCGCATCCATAACGCAGAAAAACCAATGGCGCATCCGACTTCCAGAATGCGCTTCGGACGGCTCATGATAAGCAGCGTCTTCATGAAGCTTTGCATTTGGGGTCTGATAATGGGTACATTGGTTTCCAGTGCTTCTCGTTCCAGAGCCTCCAGATAGTCTGGTTTCTCCGGATTGAAAGAGTCCACGAAAGTTGTCATTCTTTCATTTACAATCACGACTACTCTCCTACTTCCTCTTCCGTAGTGGTTTCTATTTCATAAGTGCCGTCTCCGACCGCCTCATCGGATTCGTTTGGCAAGTTGCCATAGACATCCTCATTGATAGGATGGTCTTCGTCGATTTCCGGCTCTTCTACTGCATCCTTTGCCATAATCTGCATCATCTGCTCCGCGGTCATGGCTGTGCTGAGGGTATAAGAGCCAGGCTGGATTTTGTCCTTGTAGTCAGACAGAAGGTACTGCACATAGAAAAGCTTCTGGTCACGAATGAGACCAAACTCTTCTAGCTGTTTGGCGATTTCCTTCGGTCCGGCTCCGTTCTCCACATTTACTGTGTAGAGAATACCTTCGCCTTCTGCTACCGGCGCTTCGGTAAAGATTCGGTAGCCAAAGTCATAAGCCTGCTTCGCATATTTCATGACAAAGGTCAGTATGATGATAAGCGCCACGATTTTGACAATCATGGACAGTGTAGATATTGCAATTTGTTTGCTATTCATAGGGTCCTCTTAAAATCTAAGCTGGTCAGTCAGTTCATCTCCCACATCCTGAATCAGTCGGCAGAACGCAAGCTCTGCGCTTAAATACTGATCTACCAGTGGGTTTTCTCTCAGCCATGCGTAGGAATCTGTGAACTCCTCGATTCTCTGCAAAAGCTCATCCCCTTGGAAATTCTGCTGCATCTCAAAGTTTTTCATACGGAACTCATCTACCTGATCTCTCAGTTCCGGCTCTGCATCCAGCTTTTTCTGCATCTCTACAAATTTCTGATAGGTTTCCGATTCTCGAATGGCCACAACCAGTTCATCTACTTTTGCAGTCACCTTTGGCTCTAGTGTGTGCATTATACTTCCTCTATGATTGGAAGGATCATCGGGCGACGCTTGGTGCGTTTCCAAATGAAGTCGCCAAGGGCATCCCGCATGGATGTCTTTAGCTTATTCCAATCTGTTATTCCATTATCGATACAATTATCTACTGTCACAGTAAGGACAGATCTGGCCTCATCCATCAGCTCGTCGGCTTCTTTTACATACACAAAGCCTCTGGAAATGATGTCCGGACCGGCTGCTACCTGTCCGCTGTATTTATCTAATGCAAGTACGATGATGATGACACCGTTTTCTGCCAAGTGCTGTCTGTCGCGCAATACTACGTTTCCGACATCGCCGACGCCAAGACCATCTACCATGATCTCTCCGGTAGGTACGTGTCCCTTCACCTTCGCACTTTCATCGTCCATCTCTAAGATATCACCGGACTTCAGGATGAAGATATTCTGCTTCGGAATACCCAGCTCCTGTGCGATACCAGCCTGGGCCATAAGGTGCTTGTACTCGCCATGCACCGGCACTGCATACTTCGGCTGTACTAAAGTATAGATCAGCTTGATCTCTTCCTGACAGGCATGTCCGGATACGTGAGTATCCTGGAACACTACATCGGCACCTTTCTGCAAAAGGTCATTGATGACATTGGTAACTGCCTTCTCATTACCCGGAATCGGGCTGGAAGAGAAAATGACTGTATCACCGTGTTTAATGGTGATTTTACGATGGTTGCCGCTGGCCATACGGGACAGTGCAGCCATACTTTCACCCTGGCTACCGGTAGTGATGATGACCATGCGGTCGTCCGGGTATTTATTTATCTGGTCGATATCGATCAGCGTATTATCCGGAATCTTGATACAATCCAGATTTCTCGCGGTCTCGATGATATTTACCATGCTTCGACCTTCTACCACTACCTTACGGCCGAAATCGTATGCCGTATTGATGATCTGCTGCACACGGTCCACGTTGGACGCAAAGGTAGCAATGATGATACGGCTCTTTTTATGCTCTTCAAATAGATTGTGGAAGGTTTTACTTAAAGTCCTTTCGGAGGCAGTAAAGCCCGGGCGCTCTGCATTGGTGGAGTCACAAAGCAGGGCAAGGACGCCCTTTTTACCGATTTCAGCAAAGCGCTGCAAATCGATGGCGTCACCGTATACCGGCGTATAGTCTACTTTGAAGTCGCCGGTGTGTACCACGATGCCTGCAGGGGAATAGATTGCAAGGGCTGCAGCATCTACGATACTGTGGTTTGTTTTGATAAATTCGATTCGGAACTTGCCCAGGTTAATGGACTGTCCGAACTTCACTACTTTACGTTTTACTTTTTTGAGAAGTCCGTGCTCCTCTAATTTGTGGTCGATAAGACCCATAGTCAGGCGAGTTGCATATACCGGCACGTTGATGCCCTTTAAGATATAAGGCAAAGCACCGATGTGATCCTCGTGACCGTGGGTGATGACAAAGCCTTTGACTTTGTCGATATTGTTGGCCAGGTACGTCACATCCGGGATGACCAGGTCGATGCCCAGCATGTCATCATCCGGGAACGCCAAACCGCAATCCACCACAACAATACTGTCTTCGTACTCGAAGGCAGTAATATTCATACCAATCTCCTCTAAGCCGCCAAGTGGTATAATCTTCAGCTTAGATGCACTATTTAATTCTTTCTTTTTCTTCAATGAAAACCTCTTTCTTTCCGACACGAGTACGGCGAAAAGTCAGCGAACACGCAAAGAAAGCAGGCAAAGCCTACTCAAATGCGATATCGTCATCCATTTTCGCAAATACTTCCGCAACGGCAGAAAGCTCTCTTTCGTCCTCCACGATCTCGTAGAGAGCCTCTTCGTCTCCGTCCTTGGATGTGTCTTTTAAAATCAGGGCGTCTGAGTCCCCTTCCTCTTCTTCAGTTACTAATATATAATCTGTCCCACCAATTCTCGTCTGGTCTAAGACAAAAAATTCCACAGTTCCGTCTTCGGTTTCAAACACGATTTTGTCCATAATCTAAATACCCTTGTAAAATCAGCGTTGCCGCGATTTTATCTACATACTCTTTGCGGTGCTCCCTGCGAACTCCCGCTTCCATCATAATTTCGTCTGCTTCTACTGTGGTGAGTCTTTCATCCCACAAAATAACAGGCAGACCCGTCCTGCGCTCAAGCTTTTCTTTGAACTCTGCGGACAGTTCTGCTCGTATCCCACTCGTACCATTCATATGTAACGGATTGCCAAGTACAATCTTTTCCACTTCGTACTCTTCAATCAGTCTCTCAATTTCTGCCAAAGTCTGACGCAGCTTATTCTCCTCTTTGCGGCGAATAATGGTCACACCCTGGGCAGTCAAAAGAAGCGGATCGCTGACTGCTACTCCGCATGTTTTGGACCCAAAATCCAGTCCCATAATACGCATAACTTACCTATCTTTCCCAGTGACTGCTCTTGATGTATTCTCTCAAAAGCTCTTCCACCAATTCATCGCGTTCCACCTTCATGATCAGGCTTCTAGCGCCCTGATGATTGGTGATATAAGTAGGATCACCGGACATGATATAGCCCACAATCTGATTGACCGGATTGTAGCCCTTCTCGGTTAATGCATGATAAACCGTATCCAGGATGATTTTCACACCATTCTGAGACTCTTCCGGTTCTACTTTAAAAAATTGAGTATTTCCTAAATCTTGCATCGTTGCCCCTTTACTTTTGTAACGCTAATCTAAGTTTCATTCTAAACCAAAGCCTATGAAAGTGCAAGGCAGAGCACATTTCCCTCCAGGAGGCGCAGCCCTTTTCCTGTGCGGATTTCACCTGATGTAATCTTAGTTCCATCCACGAGTTCATATGCCATTTCATGATTCACTGATGTGCACTCACTCTGCTTGCTTGCCTTGAGTTCCACGCAGCATGGCACATACTCCCGGCTGTGTCCGACAAGGTAGGTCTTGCCCTCGATTTCCTTGGTTTCTTCAAAGAGCACCTCCACGTCTTTTCCCACGAAGTACTCTGCAAACGCCTGATTCTGTCTGGCTGTCATCTCCAAAAGCACGTCACTACGCTGCTTCTTTTCTTTTTGCGTCAGCTGCCCCGGCATTTTCTCTGCCACTGTGCCCTGACGCTTGGAGTAAGGAAAGACATGCATTTCGTAGAGATTGATATCCTCCAGGAACTTAGTAGTCTCTGCGAACTCCTCTTCTGTCTCTCCCGGGAAACCGGTGATGACGTCAGTGGTAATGGCTGGCTTTTCAAAGGTACAGCGCAGGATATCCACACCCTCCTTAAATTCTGCCGTCGTATAATGACGATTCATGCGCTTTAATGTGGCATCGCATCCGCTCTGCAATGACAAATGGAAATGCGGACAAATGCTTGGCAGCTTCTGAAGACCTGCGGCAAACTCCTCTGTCACGATACGAGGCTCCAAAGAGCCAAATCGAATACGGTCCACTCCCGGAATGGCATCCAGTTTCTGAGCCAAAGATAACAGCGCCGCACTATCAAAGTGCTGACCATCTTGCACATTGTGCTTACCTTCCCAGTCCAGACCATAGGAACTGATGTGAATACCGGTCAGGATGATTTCGCGGTAGCCCCGTTTTGCCAGACCTTCCACTTCCTTTACGATATCTTCCTCTTTACGGGAACGGATATGGCCTCTGGCAAAAGGAATGATACAGTAACTGCAATACTGATCGCAGCCATCCTGAATCTTAATGTATGCTCTGGTGTGCTCTGCAGTATGTTCCAAGGTCATTTCCGCATACTCACAGGGCTTATTTAAATCCGTGACAAAGCTTTCTTTATCCCCGGTGTACTTCTCGATAATCTCTACGATATCCTTTTTCTCCTGGTTTCCCACGATAAGGTCTACGTATTCATCATCTTCCAGGTTCGTAGTACCGGTCTGGGTATAACAGCCTGTGGCTACCACTACCGCTTCCGGATTGCGCTTCTTTGCCTGATGCAACATCTGACGGCTTTTGCGGTCTGCGATATTGGTTACCGTACAGGTATTGATGATATATATGTCTGCTTTCGCATCAAAGGGCACAATGTCATAGCCCTTTTCTTGTAACTTTTGACTTATGACATCCAGTTCATAGGAATTCACTTTGCAACCTAGGTTGTGTAGTGCCACACTTTTCATAGGAATCTCCATTTTTTTTGTGATGTTTGTTCATTGACTTTATAGCTATATCCCTTTAAACTGATACCTAGAAGGTTGTAATTAAAGGAGGTTTCTTTCATGAAAACAGTTCAAATTTCTTTAAACTCCATCGATAAAGTAAAATCTTTCGTAAACGATATCACCAAATTCGATTATGATTTCGACCTGGTATCCGGTAGATACGTTATCGATGCAAAATCTATCATGGGTATCTTCTCCTTGGATTTGTCTAAGCCAATCGACTTAAACATCCACGCAGAAGACAATGTAGACGAAGTACTCAACGTACTCAAAAACTACATCGTGTAATTAAAAGCAGAGCGGTTCTCCGCTCTCTTTTTTTGTTTTCTTTTAAATCGGGTTGGAGGTAAAACTGTCCCACCGTTGCCTCGCTTTCGCTCCGGTGAGGACGGAACGGTACTAAGGGCTAAAGCCCTAAGGACCGCCGTCCTCAAGGGGCAACTTGCGGAACACCTTTATCTCCACCCCGCTATAAGATATCTAAGAGCGAGAGCGGAGAACCTCTCTTTTTTAATATTTGATTTGTTTTTTCGTATATAGTACTTCGTTGTATAAGTAATATATCGCCGCAGGCGCTGGTGCGAAGCACCTATATGTAGAATGGATGGGCGTGGCAAAGGAAGTTATCCTTTGCCACGCCTGCTGACTATGTTGGGTGGGGAGACGCGTCAAGGATATGCTTGATGCGGTCTTGAGAGACGTCGGTCCTTAGGGCTTGTGAGCAAAGCGGGCGCAGCTTGCTGAGACACGCTTTGTGAGCAAGACCATAGTACCGCTACGTCTCTCATGAAGCGAGAGCGGCCCAGCAAGCATACCTTGACGGGGCGACCCACCTACTTAGTCAGCAGCCTCGCAGAGAATAACTTCCTCGGATTCTACCGCGATGCGGGCCAGTTCATCCAGTTTGTCTTTGATTTTCTCTTCGTGCTTGCGGATGATGTCGGCACGTGGTTTGGTGACCGGATGTTTCGCTACGAAGATGGTACAGCAGTCTTCGAAAGGTAGGATAGAGGTTTCGAAGGTGCCAATTTTCTCGGAGATGTCTACGATGTCCTGTTTGTCGAAGCCGACTACTGGGCGGTATACAGGCAGGGTGCAGACTTCGCCGGTTACCATCATGGATTTCATGGTCTGGCTTGCTACCTGGCCAATGGATTCGCCGGTGATAAGGCCGAGGCAGTCGGTTTTAAGAGCGATTTCCTCTGCGATACGCATCATATAGCGGCGCATGATGATGGTGAGCTCGTCGTGTGGGCAACCTTCGTAGATGGCCAGCTGTACGTCTGTGAAGTTTACGACATGCAGTTTGATAGGGCCAGCATATCTAGCTACTTCTTTTGCCAGATCTACGACTTTCTGTTTTGCTCTTTCGCTGGTGTATGGCGGTGCGTGGAAGTAAGTTGCTTCGATTTCTACACCACGTTTTGCAATCATGTATCCTGCTACAGGGGAGTCGATACCACCGGAAAGGAGCAGCATTGCTTTACCTGCAGTTCCAATAGGCATTCCGCCTGGTCCTTTGATGGAATGGGAGTAGATATAGATGTGGTTACGCACTTCTACTTCCACCAGGATTTCAGGGTTGTGCACGTCTACTTTCAGTCCATCTTTTTCATATGCCATAAGAAGGGCTTCGCCGATACCTGCTGCCATAGGCATGGATTCTACCGGGTAGTCCTTTCTGGTACGACGGCATCTTACTTTGAATGTCACATTTTTATCTTCATGAGCTTCGCCGAAGTATTTCACTACTTCTTCTTTCAATTTATCAAAGCCTTCATCCTCTACCTGCAGCATAGGGCAGATGTAAGAGATACCGAATACACGCTGCAGCCAGGTGATGACTTCATCGTAGTCATAGTTGTCGCTCAGTACGTCTACGAAGATACGTCCGCTTTCTTTTCGTACGTTGAATTCGCCTTCGCATTTGTCCAACGCCAGTCGAATCTGCTTTACTAAAGCATTTTCGAAAATGTATCTGTTGTTTCCTTTTACGCCAATCTCAGCGTATTTTACTAGAAATGCTCTATAGTCCATTTTTTCTCCATTATTCTTATCTTTTCTATTTTCGAGTGAATCTTCTAAGCTGTGGCAACAGTTCTTCCAGGGCCGCGATGGTTGTATCCAGTTCTTCATCAGTAGTGAAATCAGAGAAACTGAATCGAATGGTAGCATCCAGGAATTTCTTGTCCGTGCCGGTTGCTAGTAATGTCTTTGATGTTGCCGGGTGATTGCTTGCGCAAGCACTTCCGGAGGATACGTAAATACCCTTTGCTTCTAAAGAATGAAGTAGCACTTCAGCTCTTATATCTTCAAAGCTGGCACTCACGATATGTGGTGCCGTCTCTGTGCCACGTTTGCCACGGACATAGACACCGTCTAATGCTTCCAGCTTTGCCACAAAGCGATCTCTCATGGCGTACATTTTGGCACGCTTTTCTTCCAGATTCTCATAGCACATTTCGCTTGCCAGTCCGATGGCTGCCACCAGTGGAGTAGCTTCTGTACCGGATCGCATACCGCCCTGCTGGCCGCCGCCCAGCATCAAAGGCTGTAAGCGCACCTTTTCATTGATATATAAAAATCCCACACCCTTTGGTGCATGAATCTTATGTCCCGATACGGAAAGCATGTCGATGTTCATCTTCTTCGGCTTGATTTCAGCTTTGCCGAATCCCTGCACTGCATCTACATGGAAGTAGCACTGCGGATTCTTTTCTTTGATAATCTTGCCTGCTTCCTCGATAGGCTCCAGTGCTCCCATTTCATTATTGGTATGCATGATGGATACCAGGATCGTGTCCGGTCTGATAGCATCGGATAACTGCTGCAGGTCGATCTGTCCATCTGCATCCACGTCAAGGTAGGTCACCTCAAAGCCCTGCTTCTCCAGTGCAGCCATAGGCTCCAGCACTGCTGGATGCTCAATCTTGGTGGTGATGAGGTGCTTTCCTCTTCTATGATGCGCCATAGCCGTTCCCAAGATAGCCAGATTATCTCCCTCCGTACCACAGGAAGTAAATAGGATTTCCTTCTCCTGGCACTTCAGGATCTTCGAGATTTGCTTCTTCGCAGTCTTTATGTGCTCCTCTGCATCCACACCTTTTGTATGCAGGCTGGATGGATTACCATAATCCTCCAGCATGATTTTTTTCATCAGTTCTGCCACTTCCGGATACACCCTTGTAGTGGCTGAGTTATCTAAGTAGATTTCTTTCATTTCCATGTCTTTTCTTCTAAGTTATTATATGAGTTTATTTAATCCAGGGATCCATTTCATCACCCTGGCTACAATCAAAGCTGCAACTGCTCCATACATCCCCCACAGGCATAAAAATAACCGCTATCTAATCTGAGCCCCAGCATAATCAATCTGCCCCCAAATCGTGCGGTTAGACAGAGTTGATGATAGCATGTAAATAAGCAATAGTCAAATCCGACCAGTTCATCCCCATCCTACGCGGTCTATGTCGCCCTTCAAAAAGAGATTCTCTCTGGTTCCCTCTTTTAGTGGCATCAAAACTTCCGTCTTAGAAAGGTAGGCGAGGTTCTGTCTGGTAAAGCCCAAACTTTCACAGGCATCTGCTGTACTGAGTACGTTGTCCTTGGCATAGCGATAGAACGCTGTCGCTTTTACCGGTAATACTTCCGACTTTTCAAAGAGATTACCTTTACCAACACTCACAGAATCATTGAAGATAATCCCATATCCACCTACATCAACTTTCACCGTGTCAAGGATTCTCTGATTCTTTTTAAAGGTCTCCACTTTAGCATTCCCTTCAATCAATCCCTGTATGTTAATCTGTCTTACCGTATCATCAGCACACAGTAGCAAGAGCGTATCATCCGTTGACCAAAAACAATCCTTGATATTATCCTTCTGTCGATTCTTCACCCAATCAGGTAGCTCCGATGCTTTCATTTCTTTCACATAATCCGAGTCCTGCGAGCATTTACCCTTGCTTGCCTTTAGCAGCTTTGCTTCGTTGTATTCCTTCATTCCGGCATTCTTCAAAATAAGGCCAATATTCTGACGCCCGCTAGGAATCACTCTTCCTTCAACCCACAGTTTGCTCAAATCCTTCGGAACCGTATTT
>Ga0256405_10004875_pt1 | contig 24275 bp, 20 predicted proteins | sample RumenRJG_02DNA_FD_189096 | JGI IMG/M metagenome (GOLD analysis project Ga0256405, IMG submission 189096) | Bovine rumen microbial communities from Lethbridge, Alberta, Canada - RJG_02 | ecosystem: Host-associated > Mammals > Digestive system > Stomach > Rumen | place: Canada: Alberta... | reverse complement strand
TTAAAAAAATAATTATTCAAAAAGAAAAAATCATTCCACATTACGATGATAATGGAATCTACATCACCTGCCTTGAAGATTTTTTGACAGGAGATGAAATATGAGCGAATGGAAAAAAGTAAAAATTGGTGACATCTGCAATATCGTAAAAGGCACAACCGGAATCGCAAGTGCAGAGCCGGGAGAATATCCTCTTGTAGTTACAGCCGAAGAAAGAAAAACTTGTTCAACATATCAATTTGATTGCGAAGCCGTATGCATTCCGCTTGTAAGTTCCAGTGGGCACGGCAAAAAGTCTCTCAAAAATGTTCATTATCAAAGCGGAAAGTTTGCGCTCGGAACAATTCTGTGCGCCGTAATTCCAAATAATCCGCAGGAACTCGATGCGCGCTATCTCCATCAGTATCTTCAATTTTACAAAGACATAATACTCGTTCCTCTGATGAAAGGCGCTGCAAATGTTTCTCTTTCAATGAAAGATATCGCAACCGTAGAATTTCCCCTGCCACCAATAGAACGCCAGAGAGAACTTTCAAATCTTTTTGTCTCGCTCCAGGAAAAACAAAAAGAACTCTCAGCCGAATATGAAAAGCAGACCGAATACGCAAAACTTCTCCACCAGAATATTCTGCAACAAGCCATAGAAGGAAAACTCACCGCCGACTGGCGCAAACAGAATCCAGTCCAAAAAAGCAATCCCGACTACGATGCAGAAGCATTGTTTGAACAGATTCAGAAGGGGGAAGTCTCCCCCTCGCTCCCAAGCCAAGTCGCTCCACGAATCGCCACTGCAAGCAGTGCCGATTCTCTCCGCTTTGTTGGCTTGTCCGCTACCCCCTCACCTAGGGGCAAAGCCCCTAAAACCCCAGATAATTCCCGCGAGTTTTTCGAAGAAAAACTCGATAGTGAGCGCAAGCGAACGAACAACGCCCGCTCAAAATCAATCGCTCCCATTACAGATGAAGAAAAACCTTTTGAAATTCCTGAAGGATGGAAATGGGTAAGGTTGGGAGAGATTTGTAACTCAATTACAGATGGAGATCATCTTCCACCTCCAAAACAAAATAATGGAATACCATTTATTGTTATTTCTGATGTATCCTCTGGAGTAATTGATTTTAAGGGAAATCGATATGTTCCTGAAAGTTATTACGAAAAATTACAAAGTGATAAGAAACCTCAAAAAGGCGATATTCTTTATACAGTTACAGGATCTTATGGAATTTCTGTTTTTGTTAATGATTTAAAATTTTGTGTTCAGCGTCATATAGGAATTATTAAGCCATTCCAACAAATAAAAAAGTTTATCTATTATTTCTTACAAAGTCCTATTTGTAAAAAGCTGGCTGATTCTGTAGCCTGGGGAGTTGCTGTAAAAACAATACCGATAAAAGAATTACGAAACTTTACAGTCCCGCTTCCCCCATTAAAAGAACAAGAAGAAATAGTAAACAAAGTAGAAACACTACTCGAAAAAGTAACAACCCTAGAAAATCAAATCCAAGCCCGCAAATCACTATCTGATAAACTTATCTTTGGTATAATAAAAGAAAATCTGGAGGAATAAAAATGAGTAATCATGATGCATCAAATCAAGCATTAGGCTATTTTTTTCAACTTCAGTGTGCTTTATTGTTTTTAATGGAATCTGATGATGATGATATAAAGATATGTGTAGAAAAATTTGATGATATTAGTTTTCATAAAGATAACGATATAGCATCTCAACTCATGCAATTGAAATATCATTCAGCTGAAGGTAATCTAACAAATTCAAGTGTAGATTTTTGGAGAACATTAAAAGTTTGGATTGATGAAATTAATAAAAATCCTGCTTTGTTAGAGAATACAAAATTCTATATAATTACGACTAACAGTATAGGAAGCAATTCTGTAATAGAAAAAATTAAGAATACAAGAACAAATGATTCTATAAATACAAACGAAATATATGAAGAGTTAAAACAGATAGCAACTGCAGGTAAAACAAATTGTGATGAAAAATCGCAAAGTTATAAATACTATTCTTCATTTCTATATTTTAATGAAAAATGGGCGAAATCATTGATAAGATCTATAGTTATCATTCCCGATTTTTACAATCCAGAAGAGGTCGATAATCAAATTTTAAAACAGCTTAAGCTTTGTACAAATAGAATTACAGAAAATATTATTCATCAAAGACTATTAGGTTGGTGGTTTGATAAAATGATTTTGTGTTTAGAAAATCCAAATCCAACTTTTATTTCGTTTTCTGAAATTCGGCATAAAATTTCAAGTTTTCTTCTTGATTTAAAGGAAGATACTTTACCCATTGATGTAACAGAACATGAAATTGTAGCTCTAAAAGCAGAAAAAGATGTACACAATATTATTAAGCAAATGGAATTAATAAATGCAAAAGAAGGTAAAATCAATATTGCCTTACAACAGTATTACAAAGCGTATGCGCAACGATCAAAATGGATAAAAGAATCTTTAATTTATGCAGAAGAACTTGATAATTATGACCAAAACCTTACCAATGAATGGATTTTTCAATTTAGCGAAATCAAAGATGATTTAGAAGATGACTCTTCAGAAATTGAGCGTATTGAAAAAGGAAGAGAGTTATATAAAACTATAATGAATAAGGATATTCCTATTAGACCAAATCTTAACGACAATACAATTAGCCGAGGGAGTTACAATGGATTGTCTGATGAGCTCAAGATTGGATGGCATCCAGATTTTAAGGAACGCTTGAATAGCAAAGAGGTAAATGATGAGAACTTGGAATAATCGTTCAAAAGAAATATCTTTTCTCTTTAATCCTGCTTATTGTGGTGAGATTTTATATTTTACAATAAAAAAATATAATGAGATTTCAAAAAAAGGGAATTTTCCTTTTGCTTTAATTTATCTAGTGTTACCTATTCTCTTATATCCCCAATCAATAGGAAAAATCAATGTTAGAACACGATTTTCGAAATTTGTTAATGATAATCCAGAATTATTAATTAATTTTGCACAACGTTCTAAAAATCTTATAACTATTACCAATGAAGCTATTGAATTCTTAATGGCTGGTAGGGCTATTGATCTTAATCAAAATGCGACTTTTTGTTGTGTTGAAGAAATTCAAAACTCTAAGGATGAAATAGTAAAAAAGGCTGAAGCAATTGGAAAAATGTTTGCAAATGCAGGAACTGTAAATATCATATATTTAATGCTCGGAGTCAAACCATGATGCAAATTGAAAAAATAATTATTTATGGAAAGAATGGAAAAAGAAGAACTCTCAATTTCAATCTTGGTGCTGATAATATTATATCAGGTTCGTCAAAGACAGGAAAATCAACGATAGGACAAATAATAGAATATTGTCTTGGAAGTGATAAATGTGATATATCTTTTGGAATTGTACGGCAATATTCTGACTGGTTTGCATTACTCTTGAAACTTGATAATGAAAAATGCTTTGTTGCTAGAAAAAATCCTGATTTAGATAAAAAATTTTGTAATACAATGTATTATGAAATTGCAAAAGAAATAAACATTCCTGAGAAGGTAGACTGGGAATCTAATATTGATAATCTAAATTTTGAAAAAATTATTACTGATAGGTTAGGCATAGAAGAAAATATTCATTTTACACCAATAAATAATACTCGTCCAAATTTAATTGCAACAATAAAACATGCTTTGTTTTATTGTTTTCAATATCAATACGAAATCGCAAATCCAATAAATTTATTTCATAAAGAATCTGAGGATTTCGTAAAGCAAGCTATAAAAGATTCAATGCCTTATTTTTTTGGTGCAATTGATGTAAATCAAATGGAAATAAAGCAGCAACTTCAGGAATTAAAGCGTAAATTACATATACTAGAACGAAAAGAAAAAGAACAGATTTCTATACAAGGTGGAAAAACCAGAGCCCTACAATTATTGAATGAAGCAGTACAGGTTGGATTAATAGAGGCTTCTAAATTTTCTGATACAGATGATTCGTCTACCTTAGTGAATTTATTAAAGGAAATTGAAGCTTCAGAAATGGCACCAACGTCTGATTATTATATTTCAGGAGATAATCTATCTGATTGCCAAGTTGAATTAGAAAAGTTACAAAATCAACAAACCCAATTGAATGCAAAGATTGATGATGTAAAACGAGTAATGAAAATATCAGATGAATACAATGATGAAAGATCTGAACAAAGACAAAGACTTGAATCTATTGGATTATTTGAAAGATTAAATTTTGAGGATAATATTTGCCCATTTTGTTCACAAAAAGCAAAAGATTTATTTCCATCATTAAATGAGATAAAAAAATCCTTGCATGAACTTGATAACAATTTAGAAAATTTGGATTCAAATGTCTTATCTTTAAGAGAATATCTTAATCAATTACTTGAGAATCGAAAAGAAATAAAAGATAAAATTCTTTTAAAAAAGACAGAGATAGAATCTATACAAAACAGTATTGAGAGTGCTGAAAAGTATAAAGATTTATCAATGAGAAGAGGACGAGTTATTGGCAGAATAAGTTTATGGCTTGAAAGCTATAAAGAAAAACCAGTCGATGAAAATGAAAAACTATCTCTTCAAAGACTAATTGAGGAAAAAGAATCTCTTTTATCAGAAGATACAATACATGAAAGAATGGAATCTATTTTTAATATTGTTTCTGATTACATGACAAATTGGGTTGAAGAAATTGATCTTGAATATAAAGATAGTCGCTATAGATTTAGTCCTTATAGCACTACGGTATTTGTTGATACCTTAAAAGAAGGCGCAATCCCATTACAAAATTTAGGAAGTGGTTCTAACTGGGTTGGTATTCATTTACTTGTATATTTTGCATTTCAGAAATACTTTATAAGTAAAAAAAGGCCTGTCCCTAGTTTTATCCTTATAGATCAACCTTCACAAATATATTTCCCTAATCAAAATAATAAAACAGATTGGGAAGCAGTCAAGAAAATTTATAGTTTTATACATAAACGAGTAAAAGAGTTAGAGGGCAAACTACAAGTTATTGTTCTTGATCATGCAGATTTTCCCGACGATTTTGATTTTAATAATGCGACATTAGAGCGATGGGATAAAAAAACTACTGCGTTAATTCCTTATGAATGGATAGATAATAAATAGATTTGTTTTTGGGGCGTTGCGGGGTGTCCCCGCAGAAGGGGTAGCGGACAAGCAACAAAGCGGAGAGAATCGTCACTGCTTGCAGGGACGATTCGTGGAGCGACTTGCTTGGGAGCGAGGGGAAGGCTTTCCCCTCGCTCTATAATAAAAAGGAGCAAAACAAATGCAAAACGAACTTGTAAAACAAATATCGTACATTCTCTATAAAGCAGATGAAGAAGATGTAAAAGTTAATGCGCTCCTTAAGGATGAATCTATCTGTCTTACGCAAAATTCTATGGCAGAACTTTTTGATGTTAATGTTCCTGCGGTTTCAAAACACCTTAAAAATATATATGAATGTGGGGAATTGGAGGAAGCCTCAACTATTTCCATTTTGGAAACAGTTCAAAAAGAAGGTACACGGTCCGTAAAAAGAAATGTGACCTTTTACAATCTCGATGCCATTATCTCTATAGGTTATAGAGTGAATTCTGCAAAAGAAATAAAAAAGTAACAGGAGCAAGCGACATGGCAAAGAAAACTGAAAAAAAAGACATCTCAATCCGTAGTTCGGCTGCGGAATATCTTACTTTTGTTGCAGCAACAGGCGATGACAAAAGCAGTGTTGAAGTTCGCTACGAGGATGAAAATATCTGGATTACTCAGAAGATGCTTGCAACTTTGTATGAAGTTGATGTTAGAACGATAAATTATCATATAAAAAAGATTTTTGAAGACTCTGAATTAACGGAAGATTCAGTTATCCGAAAATTTCGGATAACTGCCGAAGATGGAAAATCTTATGATACAATGCACTATAACCTTCAGATGATTATTGCTGTCGGCTTCAAGGTAAACTCTGAACGTGCTGTTCAGTTTAGAAAATGGGTAAATCAGATTGCAAAGGATTACACGATTCAGGGCTGGGTGTTAGATAGTGACAGGCTCAAAAACGGCGGCTCAATTTTGACAAAGGATTATTTTAAGCGTTTGCTTGAAGAAATCCGTGAAATCAGAATTTCTGAGAGACAGTTTTACCAGAAAATTACCGATCTTTATGCGACTGCAATTGATTACGACAAAACTGCAAAGACTACAAAAGATTTCTTTGCTAAGGTTCAGAATAAGCTGCATTGGGCTATTCACAAACACACGGCAGCTGAATTAATTTATGAACGGGCTGACAGTACAAAAGAAAACATGGGGCTTACATCCTGGGAAGGAAGTCCTGATGCAAAAATTAGAAAATCAGATGTTTCTATTGCAAAGAATTATCTTAGTAAGGATGAACTTCACTCTTTGGAATTAATTGTTTCTGGATATCTTGATTTTGCTGAAATGCAGGCAAACCGCAATATTCCTATGACCATGGAAGACTGGGCAAAGCATCTTGATCGTATTTTAATAGCAAATGAACAAGAAATTCTGACTAATGCTGGAAAAATAAGTATGGAAGTCGCAAAAGAACATGCAGAAACTGAATGGGAAAAATACCGTATAATTCAGGACAGAATCTATCAGAGTGATTTTGATTTATTCCTGGAAGATGTAAAGAAGTTGAAAAAGAGATAAGGAGCAGAACAAATGCCAAACATTGGTGGAATCATAAAGACATTACAGAATATTATGTGGAAGGATCCGGGTGTTTCGGGCGATGCGCAGAGGCTGGAGCAGCTGGGCTGGATGATTACGCTTAAAATCATTGATGATAAGGAAGCCGAAATGGAGCTTATCAGTGATGATTATGTTTCTGTAATTCCGGGCGAACTGCAGTGGCGAAACTGGGCGGCAGACAGTGAAGGCATGACGGGAGACGCGCTTAAGGATTTTGTTGACAATAAGCTTTTTCCCGGTTTGCAGAATCTGGACCTTTCTACAGGTAATAAGCGTGCTGTTTTGATTCGCGATATTTTTGCGGGCACTAACAACTACATGAAAAACGGAACAATAATCCGCCAGGTTGTGAACAAGCTTAATGAAATTGATTTTAATGCCAGCGAAGACCGTCATATGTTCGGCGATATTTACGAAGGTCTTTTGCGTGACTTGCAGAGCGCCGGAAACTACGGTGAGTTTTATACTCCGCGCGCTGTTACAGAAATTATGACCGAGATTATCAATCCGCGTCTTGGCGAAAAGGTTCTGGATCCAGCTTGTGGTACCGGCGGCTTTTTGACGAGTGCTATTGAAAATATCAGAAAGCAGGATGTTCATTCGGTTGAAGATTTGAAGGTGCTTGAAGAAACAATTCGAGGTCAGGAGCTTAAGCCGCTTCCATTCATGCTTTGTGTCACAAACCTTATTCTGCATGATATTGAAGTTCCGAATGTTATGAACATGGACAGCCTGAACCGCGAGTATACAAGCATCGGTGCAAAAGAGCGTGTTGATGTAATTCTTGCTAATCCGCCTTTTGGTGCAAGCGTTTCGGATGGTGTTGAAACAAATTATCCTGCTGCCTTTAGAACTACCGAAAGCGCTGATTTGTTCTTGCTTTTGATGATTCGATATTTGCGTGATGGTGGGCGTGCTGCGATTGTTTTGCCTGATGGTTCATTAACTGGCGACGGTGTAAAGCAGAGAATCCGCGAAGAGTTTTTGACTCAGTGTAATGTGCACACAATTGTGCGTTTGCCAAACTCAGTTTTCCAGCCTTATGCTTCGGTTGCGACAAATCTTTTGTTTTTTACAAAAGGCGAACCGACTAAGGAAATATGGTACTGGGAACATAAGCTGCCTGAAGGACAGAAATCTTATTCAAAAACAAAGCCAATTCAAAAGAGTGAGTTTGGTTCTCTTAAAGAATGGTGGAGCAAACGTGTTGAAAACGAACAGGCTTGGCGTGTTCCTGTTGAAAAGATTGCAGAAAGCGGCTGGAATCTTGATATTAAGAATCCATTTGTAAAGGAAGAGGAAGTTACGCATACTACAGGTGAGCTTTTGCAGATGCTGAGCGATTCATTTAAGAAGAGTGAAGAACTGATTGAAGAATTGAAGAAAGAGCTTTATTAGGAGATACGTATGTCATACGGTTTGGTATTAGAAGGCGGTGCAATGCGCGGAATGTTTACGAGCGGTGTGCTTGATATTTTTCTGGAAAACGGCATTGAATTTGACGGGACTGTAGGAGTTAGTGCCGGAGCTACTTTTGGGTGCAACTATAAGTCCAGGCAGATTGGCAGGTCGATACGGTATAATAAAAGATTTTCTAAAGACTGGCGTTATTGTAGCTTACGGTCTCTTATTGCAACCGGGGATATGTACGGGGCTAAGTTCTGTTATGATACACTTCCGAAGGAACTGGATCCGTTGGATTTTAAGACTTATGCTTCTAATCCGATGGAATTTTATATTGTGGCCAGCGATGCGGATACTGGCAAGCCTGTCTATAAAAAACTTGAAACTTGCGATGATGCCGATCTTACCTGGATGCGCGCTAGTGCCAGTATGCCTTTGGTTTCCAAGCCTGTAAAAATTGACGGTTATACGCTTTTAGACGGAGGAATGACGGATTCGATTCCGCTTAAATTTTCTGAAAGCTTAGGCTATGACCATAACGTTGTGATTTTGACGCAGCCACGGAATTTTGTAAAAAAGCCGAATAAATTGATTCCGCTTATGAGAATTGCCCTGCGTAAATATCCTGAACTGGTAAAGGCAATGGCAAACCGTCATAATATGTATAATGAGCAGACCCGGTATATTTTTGAAAAGGCAGATCGAGGCGAAGTTCTTGTAATATGCCCTGATAAGCCTCTTGTCATAAGTCGTACTGAAAAAAATCCCGATGAGCTTGAAAGAGTCTATCAGGAAGGACGGAAGGCAGGGGAAAGTTTTTTGCCGGAAGTAAAGAAGTTTTTAGGCTGCTGATTAGTTTTTAATAATCTGTCATAAGAATACAGCCTGGTTTCCGGGATTTTTTTGTATGTAGTTAATGCACAAGGGTATGTAGCAGTTTTGCGGAGCAAAAGGCGAACGGAGTGAGACCGAGCGTCAGCGGGCTGCGGAACACCCGGCCCTTAAAAATGAAAATGCGCAGCATTTGTCTTTTTTAAGGGATGTGCCCTGAAATTAGAATATCTGTTTCTACGAAAATTGATTTTTGCGGCTAAGACTTCTCTTGAATTGAATATTCCTTTTTAATTCGCTAAAATTAGTCTAGCTTAGAAAAATTAATAAATAGAGGAAATATAAATGGAAAAGACTATTGCCTTGATTCCTGGCGACGGAATCGGTCCTGATGTAGTTGCAGAAGCTGTTAATGTTCTTGACGCTGTTGCAAAAAAATACGGTCACAAGTGGAATTACACAAATGTAATTGCCGGTGGTGTTGCAATCGATAAATTCGGTCATCCGCTTCCACAGGAACAGCTTCAGGTTGCTTTGGACAGCGACGCTGCTTTGCTTGGTGCCGTTGGTGGTCCAAAATGGGATACACTTCCATCGGAAATCCGCCCGGAAAAAGCTTTGCTTGGTATGCGCGGTGGAATGAAGGTATTTGCTAACCTTCGTCCTGCAGTTATGTGGAAGCAGCTTAAGGATGCATGTCCACTTAAAGACGAAATCGTAGGCGATGGTCTTGATATTCTTATCGTTCGTGAATTGACTGGTGGTATTTACTTTGGTGAACGCGGAACAAGCGAAGATCAGAATACAGCCTGGGATACAGAAAAATATACACGCCCAGAAATTGAACGCATCGTTCGCATGGGATTTGAATATGCACAGAAACGACAGAAGAGACTCTGCGTTGTAGATAAGGCAAACATCCTTAACTCAAGCCAGCTCTGGCGCCGTGTTGCAGAAGACGTTAAAAAAGATTACCCGGATGTAACACTTTCTTACCTTTACATCGATAACGCTTCTATGCAGCTTGTTCGTAACCCACGCCAGTTCGACGTAATTGCTACAAGCAACATGTTCGGTGATATCCTTTCTGACGAAGCAAGCCAGATTACCGGTTCTATTGGTATGCTCGCTTCTGCTTCTTTGGGAGACGGAAAAGGTCCTGGACTTTATGAACCAATCCACGGTTCTGCTCCTGATATTGCAGGTAAAGATTTGGCTAACCCATTGGCTACAATCCTTTCTGCTGCAATGCTTTTGCGCTACAGCTTCGGCCTTGAAAAAGAAGCAAAAGAAATTGAAAACGCTGTAAACGCTGTACTCGATGACGGCTGGCGCACAGGTGATATCGCCGGTAGCCACATCAACGAAGTAAAAGCAAACGGCAAACTCGTTGGCACAAAGAAAATGGGTCAGCTTGTAGTTGAATATTTGAACAAGTAATACAGTCAGTTCTGTCTGTTTTAATGCCGGTTGCATTGTGCTTCCGGCATTTTTTTTGAGAGTGGAACTTTTTTGTATCACGTAAGGCATATTGCAATCAGACTGTCATTTCGGTTAGTATTTTTTTATGAGACACTTTATTTGCCTGCTTATGTTTTTTTTATTTTCTTTCTATGCATTTGCGGAAGGTTCAAAAGTTTCTGAAGTACGTTTTGAAGGCTTAAAAAAGACAAAGGAATCCTATGTTCAGAAACTGCTTGAAAAATACACAGGCATGGAAGAAGAAAATGTAGATATAAAGGAAATAGAAACTTTATTGCAGGCGCAGGGACTGTTCAGCGAGATAAACGTCTCTCTTTCTTCTGAAGGTGATGAAACTCCGCATACAGTGATTGTTGTAAAGGTTAAAGAAAAAATTACGTTTCTGCCGCTTCCGTTTGCTTCTTATTCAAGTGATGGATTTATGGGCGGCTTTATGCTTATGAATATGAATGCCTTCGGCAAGAAATACACGCTTGTAGGCGGCGGTGTTTTCAGCCCTTCCGTGCAGACAGGTATGCTCGCATTTTCAAAGCCTGCCGTTGACATACGGCATCCGGGACTTTCCTTTTATACTTCGCTCAGCCGCAAAAATCTTAAATTTCTGGATTTTGCCGGCAATACAGTAATGGATAATAAATACTTTACGGCCGCCGCCGATCTTTCTGTAAGCGAAAAACTGCTTCCGTTTTTTACATGCAGTATTGGCTCTCATTTAGATATGGCAGATGTTCTTGAAACTGATGATTATCCGGCTTTATATCAGTGGGCGGGTACCATGTCGTTCTCTTTGCAAAATGTTGACTGGAACGGCTGGTACCTTATTTCTCAGTCTGCAAATCTCAGGGGCGAATTGGGCTGGTCTTCGGATGAAAAGCTTATTGGAGGTTGTTCATTCAAAGGCGAACTTCAGATTCCTTTTGTTCCTCGCATAAGAGGAATCCTTTCCGGTTCAGGCGCATTTACGTACAATAAGAATGAAGTGTTCTGGCTTTCTAAAAGTTCAGGTGGATCTAGTATTCTTGATTCAAAATTCAGGACTGATTTTATAGCGGGAACCAGTTTTACTGTAGAGACTGCTTTGTTAAAACGAAAATTCGGAACTGTTTCGCTTTATGGGTCTTATGAATACGTCATTGCTCATGACTTTGATGATACCTTTAAGTCTGCAAGTGGTCCGGGGTTTGGCGGAAAGCTTTATCTTCAGCAGGTGGCATTTCCTGCTGTCGTAATGGGGGCTGCATATAATATCAACAGAAATAAGTGGCAGTATGTAATTTCTGTGGGTGTTAATTTTTAATCAAATAAGTATTTTTTCTTGCGAACATAGCAAAATCGAATTAAAATAGAATCTATGGATGAGTCAATAACAAAGAAAAATGGTCTTGTATACTCTGATGATGAAAACTGTGTTGTTGGTATAGACAGTGCGTCATCTGAATTTACAGGTACTGTTCCTTATGGACCAAAGAGAATAGAAGAGGAAGCATTTTCATGCTGCTCTTTAAAGAATATCGTATTGCCGGAATCGGTTGAATCTGTGGGTGCAAATCTTTTTTGTAATTCAACGGAACTTGAGTCTGTATGTCTACCGGGAAATTTAAAGGAACTTTCTCCTTTTATGTTCTGCGGATGTAAGTCGCTTGTAAAGGTTGATATGCCTGTGGAGGTCGAAGATTTTACCGAGGGACTTTTTGCGGACTGTTCCAGTCTTAAGGAAATCCCATTTTGTAACGGCGTAAAGACTTTGCCGGAAGGTGTATTTGACGGCTGTTCTTCGGTTACAACTATGGTTATTCCTGATTCCGTAACAAAGATTTGTACAGGGGCCATTGCAAATTGCGAAAGCCTTACGACGATAGTTCTGCCTAAAGGTCTGTCTGAGCTTGATGACGACTGGCTTAAAGATTGCCCTAATCTCCGCCATATAAGAATCAGTGATGAAAATCCGAATTTCAAGACTGATGAAGAATGTCAGGTTTTATACAGAAAGAATTCCGGCGGAATAGAAACTGTACTTATTAGAATAGAAAATAAAAATGAGAATGATGTTCCGTCATTAAAAGATGATTTGGAGGAAACTCCTTCTATTATATCTTACGATGAATCCGAAGATGATAATAATGAGGATGTTGAAATCATTCTTAACGAAAATGAAAAAATTGGAGCGCCTGTGGAAAACGAAATCGAACAACCGGTAAATAATGCATCACAAGTTTCTGAGGAGGTCGTCATGACAGATGCTGGATCAGCTGAAAAATCAATGGAAGATAAACTTGCCGAAATTCTTGGTCAGAACAAGATGTATGATGAAGGCAATTTCTCAATAATGGATATTCCTGAAGCAACGGAAGAAGAAATTGAAAATTCCAAACTTGAAAGCAAGGGTGAGGAAGAATATAGCCATACGCCTGTCGTTCAGATTGAAGTTCCTGTTGAACGCGAAGGTTCTATGGAAGACAGACTTAAAGAAATTATGGGGCAGGAAGAAGATGCAGGAGGATTTTCTATATTTGATATCCCTGTTGCTTCTGATGCAGAACTTGAAGCAAATAAGCTTATGACAGGAGAAGATGCAGAACTTGTAGAAGCTGATCCTGAAACTACAGAAGAAGATGTCGGTGAGGTACCTGCTCCGGCGGCTTCTTCTGCTGATTCTTCAAGTGATAAGATTTTTATGCAGAACCTTATGTTTGAAACTGCAAAGGCTGCGCAACAGAATACAGGAATCCAGCGAGATACACAGCGAATCCTTTTTGTATTTGCTGAAAATGTTGTAGAAACTGATCTTGGAACAAAATTTTCAAAGCGTCTTGAACGATGTTGCCAGAAACTTGCAAAAATACATGGATTTACAGCAATCTACTTTCTGCATAACGTACGTCTTGATACAGATAAGTTTATTTCTCAGTTTGAAGAATTCATGAAGGATAAGGATGTCGTTATTGCTTGTGCAGGCGGAAACCTCCTTGATATCTCTGACAGAACTAAGATTCTTGCCGGAAAAGTCGGCATATCTCTGACAAAAGAAAGCATAGAAAACGAAGTTGCTCAAGCATCTGATCCTTCTGTATCATGCCTTAAGCTTTTGATTCAGGATAACTTGGCAGACTAGCTGTAAAAGCTCCGGAAGCAAGCAGGTTCCGGAGCTTTTTTGTTGCCGCATTCATTTACGTTTCTTACGCAAATCTCTTACAAACTCCAGTTTGACAGTAAAAGGAATCTTTTGTAAAATTAAACTCTCATTGTTTTTTGCCGGGTGGGGAAAATGGCATTTGTAAAAAATCTTTTTGATCAGAATTTCATTCAGTATGCAAGTTATGTAATCAGGGATCGTGCAATCCCGGAAATTATTGACGGCTTTAAGCCTGTTCAGCGTCGTATTATTCATACGCTCATCAGAAACGATGACGGACGCTTTTCTAAAGTTGCAAACGTTGTCGGTAAAGTAATGGCTTACCATCCTCATGGAGATGCTTCAATTTATACAGCTCTTGTAAATCTTGCAAATAAAGAAATATTTATAGATAAGCAGGGAAACTTTGGAAACCTTTACACCGGCGATAGTGCGGCTGCTCCCCGATACATTGAATGCCGCCTTCGTCCTATAACAAGGGATATTCTTAATACTAATCCTGCTATTACTGATTATGTAGATACATACGACGGACGTGACAAGGAACCGGTCGCTTTTAAAGCGAAGCTCCCGCTGGTGCTTATAATGGGTGCAGAAGGAATTGCAGTCGGTATGAGTACTCAGATTATGAGTCACAATATTCTTGAAGTCATTCAGGCAGAAAAGGCATGTCTTCGTGGTGAAAAATTCCAGCTTTATCCTGATTTTCAGACTGGCGGACTTATAGACTGTTCTGAATATAAGGATGGTCTGGGAAAGCTTATTACCCGTGCAAAAATGGATACAAGCGATGAAAAGAAAATCGTAATTACAGAGCTTCCTTACGGTTCAACGTCAGAAAGTCTTATGGATTCGATTGAAAAGGCTGCCCGGAACGGAAAAGTAAAAATTGCATCCATTAACGACTATACTGCAAAGGAAGTTAATATTGAAATAAAATTGCCTCGCGGTGTTTATGTAAAGGACGTTGTGGATTCTCTGTATGCATTTACGGATTGTGAAAAGACGGTTTACTGTAATCTGTTGGTAATCAAAGATAACATGCCGGTACAAATGACTTGCACAGAGGTAATCCGCTATCATGCAAAGCAGCTTACACAGATTCTTCATGATGAACTTGAGCTTGAAAAAGCTGAACTTATGGAAAAACTTCACCTCAGGACTTTGGAACGAATCTTTGTTGAGGAAAGAATTTATAAATCAATCGAAGAGATGAAGACAGAAGCCGCTGTAAACAAGGCCGTAAAAGATGGTTTTGAGCCGTTCAGTTCGGAATTGATTCGTCCTATAACAGATGACGATGTTGACCACCTTCTTAAAATACCTATCCGCCGCATTTCCCTTTACGACATGAACAAGAACCGCAAGGAAGTTCAGGCTATAAATGCACGTCTTAAGGAAATTGCACGTCTTTTAAAGCATATTGTAGATTACGCAATCAGCTACCTGACAGGAATTGAGCAGAAACTTGATCCGGAAGTATGCGCAAGAAAAACAACTCTTACAAATATCAAAGCTGTGGACGTAAAATCTGTTGTTAAGAGAAATACGCCCCTCCGTTATAACGAAAAAGACGGAAATTTGGGAACTCAGGTTTCCGGCGGCGTAGAAATTATGAAGATTACTCCGTTTGACCGCATCCTTTATGTGCGAAAGAGCGGAATTTATTCAATTACAGAAGCTCCTGATAAGATTTTTGTAGGCCCAGATCTGCGTTACTGTGGTTTTGCTGACAAAGAATCTCTGTCAAAGGTTCTGTTTACCGTATTGTACCGTGATCCGGAAACAAATTATGTTTATGTAAAGCGGTGTAAGATTTCTGCATACATAATGAACCGTGATTATTTCTTTGCACCAGACGGAATGGAAGTCATTCATGTTGATACACGTAAGAATTTTACGTTTACGTTGAATTATATCAAAAAGCCTAAGATAAAAGTTCTTTCGGAAAAATTCAAGGCTCAGGACTTTATGGAAAAAGGGCTTAAGGCTCTGGGTACACGTGTTACGGCGAAGGAAGTTGAATCTGTGACCGTTGAAGAAGTTAAGGCCACTCAGAACGAAAAATGAACATTCTGAAAGATCATGTTAAGACCGAATTAATTGTAAAGGGATCTCGTTTTGTAAGCGAATTATTTCCCTGCAGTGAGCAGTCAGAAGCAAGAAGTCTGATAAAAAATCAAAAGGCCCGCTATGCAGATTCTACGCATGTCGTTCATGCTTTTGTGCTCGGACTTGGCGGGGAAATCCTTGGAATGAGCGATGACGGTGAACCTGGCGGAACTGCTGGACGGCCTGCTTTGGATGTACTTAAGGGACACGACTGTACTAATACACTTCTTACGATTACACGCTGGTTTGGAGGAACTCTTCTGGGAACCGGCGGTCTTGTAAAAGCGTACGGCGATTGTGCAAAGCAAGTGCTTGCTGCCGCCGATTCCTCATTTCTTTTTGTTCCGTATGTTGCACGCCTGGACTTTTATTTTGAATGTGATTACACGCTTTATCAAACCGTAAAGCGTTTTCTAGAGACTCTTGATGTGGCAGATATTTCTGAAAACTTTGGTGCTTTTGTGTCTGTTGGCGGCAAGATTGCCTCTGATGAATATACGGTTCTTGCTGGAAAACTAAAGGATATCAGTAATGGCAAGATTATTCTTTAGCGTATTCTTGTAAGCATTGCGATATCGGGAATCTGTTCTTTTGGTTCTCTCTTAAAAAGATATTTCAACGGATGAATGTCAAATGCGTTCAGTGCCCAGCCTCCCACAGTCGTAAGGTTGATTACGTTTACGCTTACCGGATGCTGGACGGGCAGAATAACGGCTTCATCCAGAAGAATCTGTTCGGCTTTAGAAAGTAGCTCTAAATGTGTCTGATCTGTATAAAGTGCCGATTTGTCCAAAAGCGCATCGTATTCTTCGTCATGCCAGTTTGAGACATTCATTGTTGAATTTCCTCTAAAAAGTTCAAGGAAGGCTAGTGGATCTGCAAAATCACCAATCCATGTGTAAGAAAAAATGTCTGCATCTGTGTCAGTAATTTTTGAAAGGTATTCGTTGTCAGGAATTTTAATTATTTCAAGATCAACACCTATTTCTTCCCATGCAGATTTAAGTAGTTCTGCTTTTTTTATCATATATTCGCTGTTTGGAAGTGCAAACTTAAGGCAGAGCCGTTCGTTACTATCAATCCCGAGCGATTTTTTTGCTTCTGCCATAAGAAGCTCGGCTTCATTTTTGTCAGTATAGACATATCCCTGCGGAATAGGGTAACCGGCGAGCGGATAAACAAGAGTTGTTGCCTTTACATACGAATTTGCCCTGAGATCATCCCAAGGTACAGCTTCAAGAACCGCTGCACGGAGTTCTTTGTTTTTCCATACATTATCGCGTATGCGGAAGAAAAAATACTGGGTTGCAAATTCAGCGCACAGCTGAACGGAATCTTTTGAAAGAAGGTTGTCGGTCTTAAAACCCGAGCTGACCCAGTCGGCGGTTCCAGTGTTGTATGCGAATGTATTTTCATTTTCATCGCTTGATAAAATTATTGTAATCTGCTTTAGCGGAACTTTTTCACTGTCATAATACTGATCGTTTTTTTTGAATATGAATGAAGAGTCCTTTATCTCTGAAAAGACGAAAGGTCCTGAAAAGATCGAAAGGTCTTCTTTTACTGCGGAAAATGCCGGCATGCAGAGCAGTTTGGGTAAATGAGAAGCCGGTGCTGTAAGGTGAACCGAAACTGTGTGGTCATCCGGGGCAAAAATACCTACTTTATCCGAATTTCCTCGCCCAGTTCTGAAAGCTGCGGCTCCCTGAACTATGTCAAAAAGAGAAGAATAGCTTGCATTTGGATTTGCAATAAGTCTTAACCATGACTGAACTATGTCAGTTGCAAGTATAGGTGTACCGTCGCTGAACTTTGCGTTTTCTCTTAAGATAAAAGTCCAGCGTTTTTTGTCCCTTGAAATACGGTATGATTCTGCTATTGCAGGAACTGGTTCCAGGCTTATAGGATCATAAGTAAAAAGACCTTCATACAGACCTGTAAGAAGCTGGGCTTCGGCACTGTAAGAGGCTGTATGAGGGTTAAGGTCGTAATTATGGCTGCTCACGATAATCGTAAAATTTTCCTGGAGCTCTGGATTTATAGCAGATTCCAGAGAAAAAAACATGCTGCCAGAAAGAAAAATAACTGAGGCAATTGATTTCAGGATGATTTGGCGTAATCGTATCTGCATTATTTTATTCCAAGTTTTCGCATTTGATCCTGTTCTTCTATGTATGAACAGTATTCTGTTCTTTTTTGAATGGATTTTACAACAATATTTTTTATCGTTATAAGATCCATTTTAAGTCCCTTGATTTTAGCGCGTTCATTAGCAGGGACATTCTGTTTGAAATATTCATCTCCGGCATCAAGAAGCAAAAGAATTTCCTGGTTTTCCATTATATTCTTGTTTGTAAATTCAAGGATTGCATTTTCTTCAAATGTCTTAACCTTATGGAACTCAGGCCCTGCTTTGTTTGCAAGTGCTGCATAAAATTTGGACTTTCTGATAATATTGCCTATGAATATACGGATATCAATTGATCTGGAAGATTTTGTACCTTTCTTTTGATCAACAATTATGAATGTGTATATAAGTTCTGGCTCTTTTAGATTGAATATCTTGCGGATAAAACGCTTGAAACGCGCACCCAAACTGTTTTTTGAACCTTCAAGGACGTTTACATTGTTGTTAAGCTTTTCTGCAACAAGCCCGTATACATCGCTTAAATTTGTAAGTGTATGAAGTGCTTCAAGGATCATTTCTTTTGTATTTACAGTAGAAACTTTCTCTTTAATAATTTTACGTGAAACTTGAAGTTTTGAAAGTACAAACTGCTGCTTAGCTTCTTTGTTGTTTCCCTGGTCTTCTTCAATGATTTCATTAATCAGTTCGCTGTAGAACGGCATTTTTCCCATGACCTGAGGAAAAAGTCTTTTTATTTCAGAAATCTGATTTGAAGGTGAAGAAAAAGCTTTTTCTTTGTCAAAGTTAGGATGGTTATAGAAATTCAATCTAATTTGAAGTTTGTAGCTTTCGCGCTGAAAATCTGTAAGATCTTTAAGAATTGCTGTAATTTCAGTTACAGCCTGAGCACTCTTTGTAATTGCATCTGTAAGCATACTGAGCTGCATCTGAGAAGTATTTGTCCTTGCTTCTTGAATAAGGGATGCAAGTCCGCGGGTGTTTGTTTTTGAATTGTTTAATGTAAGGCTTCCCCACTGAAAAGAATTGTTAAGATCATTAAGCCTCTTGATTTTAGGAATATCAAGGTATTCTGTTGAAAATTTTACATAGGTGCAGATAAAGTCAAGCATACTTTCGTATTCTGAAAAACGGGACCCGATAGCCATCGAGCGTTCGTTTTCACTGAAGGGACTTTCATCAGGAGAGGTTATTTCGGAAATCTTGCGTTCTGATTTATACGGATCAGGAGAAATGAGAGCCCTTTTTACAAGGACATCATATAAATTTCGCACGCAAGTATGAAGAAGATGATAGTTTTCACTCAACTTGCCGAGCTGTTCCTGATTGAACCAGTCTGCTTTTTCTTTTATTGCGGATTTAAGTTGTTCTGTAAAATCTATATTTTCACCCATATCTTATGTATCGGCAGAAAAACAGTAAAAAATAATAGAAAATTAAAAACAGATTTTTGCGCCAAGAGAAAAAATACTGTGATTCATGCCGTTGCCGGAAAACACTTGCCCGCATGGAAGATAGAATTTGAATTCCGGACCGATGCTCAGTCTTTCTGCAAAGCTGAACAGATATGCGGCGGAAGTTTCCAGATATATAAATCTTACGTTGTTCCAAAAATACCTGCGGATTTCGTCAGTATCGCTGCCAGCAGAACCTGAGTATCCTGCATCAGAATCTGTCACTCCATGAGACAGTACAGAAATTGTAAAGTCAATTGCTGTGCCAAGAGAAAATTCAAAACGGTGCTTTTCTTTTAATTTGAGCGTATAAACTGCAGGAAGATCCAGCATAAAATGAAATACTGTTGCAGTACGGTTTTCTATTTCTGCGGGATAAGCATCGCCGTCATACCAAAGATAATAGTTTGCAAAGAACGAAAGCCGTGGCTGAAAAGAAAACTTCTTTTCCTTGAAAAAAACGGCTCCGAATGAGAGCGGATACACAACAGGAGAAACTGCGCTCTGTTCGCCGCTTTCTGTATTAAGAATGAGAGATGGTGCGAAGGTAATAAAAAAATCTACGGGAAATTCTTTTTTCTGACCGTTTTTTTCAATGGAGGTAGACTCATCTATAGTAGTTTTTCCGTCAGGTTCTTCCTGGGCAAAACATTTTGTGAGGATACATATTAAAAATAAAATTCCTATAATAATTTTTTTCATCTTTTGTAAAGTGTCCGATTAAGGTCTACGCTAAGAAATCCGCTTCTCTGTGTCTTATAGAAAGATGTTTCTTCCCATGAAGAATATAGCATTGTACCGGAAATTACGAAATCCCCGTAAGTGAAATTCTGCGGAAGTTTTGGAAGCCTTATACCCAGCGTTTTTCCGCCGTTCAGAATATTCTTATTATACAGTGCCCCTTGAAGATACAGCGTTCCATCATTGAACAGACATGCTGCCCAAGTATCAGAGATAATTGCCTTTGCGGTAAGAACATTGCTGTCAGTGTTGTTTTTGCCTGTCCGGATAAATGTCCTTGGAGTGTGTCCGGACGCATTTGCAACAGTAACAGAAAAATCTATGCTGGCTGGAATTGTTGCAAGAAGATTTTTAAGTCTTTCCGGTGCATTTGAGAAATCCTTTGGCTTTTTTGCATTGCGGAATGAATCTGTATCACTCGATGAAATATGAATCATTTTTTCTGCGTCGTAAGGTGTAATAAGGTTGATATCTTCTTTTGTCTGGAACGTAATGTACGAAAAATCAATTTTTTCATCGGTTGAATTTTTTATAGAGCATGTCCAGTATTGTCCGTCAAAAATAAAATCGTTTATTTCTGCGGAAGATTCAAGACCTAGATTTTCAACTTCTATTACAGGATAAAGTATGTTCTGCTCTGGATTAAATTGAACTAAAAAAGGATGTTTTAGTTGAAGCGCGGACTTTGTTTCATTAAAGAATGTTGATTTATATACGGAAAAGAACGGAGTATTGTTTGCAAATACAAGATTCCCTGCTGTACGCCCGTTGAAGATTTCTTTGTCCGTATAAAGATGTATACTTTCTCCCTGAAAAACCAGTATTCCTAAATGGTTTATAGTTGCAAATCCTTTAGGAATTCCATTATTCTGTTCGGATTCTATCACAGCTGATGAAATTCTTACTGCTTCTGTCCATGGCTTTTGCACTGCATTCGGAACATTGTGAATTTTGTCGGTCTTTATATAATTTCCTTCAGAAAAATAATACCACGTATGCTTTGTCTTAATGAGATTTTCTTCTATGTTAGCAGGATTGCTTTGTTTTTTTCTGCATGAAAAAAGAGATATAAGACAGATGCAGCATATAAAAACGGAAAGAATATTCTTAGATAATTTCATAATCATTGTATCGGCATTTCGCATAATGTTACTGAGAGAATTTCTGTGTCTGAACATTCTGCTATTGCTATTACTGGCTTTTCGGCAGTATTAAGAAAAAGTTCCGGTTTTGATTTAGGAACGGTTATAAGGCCATTGATTCCGGCTGCATGATTCTGTGGAATATACTGATGAAGGAAAGTTCCTTCTGAGAAAGCATTCAGTTCTTCTGATTTTATACAAAGGCAGTTTTTTTGATTCAGGAGGGTAGCACTGAATTTTTGGTTAATTATTCCGTTCAGAATATTTTCACGGTTGCAGTACCATGGATTGAAAAAGATTTCGGATGTATTTTTTTTAGTAGAAAGTGTTTCGCTGAATTTAGTCCAATTGAATTTCTGTGCATCAAGGCATTTGCTGTTATTGCTTAAACATGTTGAATAAAGCTGTGTAAGGATTGTCGCTGTAAAACCGTCTGACCAGCTGAGTTCCGAAGAATAAGGAAAAATTGCGCCGCATGCACTGAACTGGAAGCTCTGGTCTACAACTGGTATTGCTGTTACTGCTACAGGAACTCCAAGAGATGGCGATATCTGGATGCAAGTTGTACTTGCTTCAGCGGAATATATTTTTACGGATGAGCCGTAATGTATGCAGATGTCCCAACGGCACAGATCAGGGTATTTATCTGAATATACGTCTTTTGGGGGCCAGCAGGGGAGTTTTAGAAAAACGGTACGTTCTTCATCATTTTGCATACATGAAGAAAATAAAAAAATTAATATAATCATTGCTTGAAACGTAACAAAAGGCAATTTTTTTATAAAAAATCTCATGCTTTATATAACGCTTTTTTTTTAATGAAAATGCATTTTTGTAGAAAAAAATCTGGCTAAAAAAGTTTTCCTTACAAAAAAGGTGAACAAATAAAGTTAAACTTCAAATGCCCTGTTTATCTATGTTTTTTTATTTCTTCCTGACATAGCTGATCACAGATTTCGTTATATTGAATTCCAGCATGCCCTTTTACCCAGTTCCACTGAACATTAAGAGAACTATTTAGTGCATCCAGCTGAACCCACAGGTCTTGATTTTTAACAGGTTTTTTGTCCGCTGTACGCCAGCCTTTTGCCTTCCAGCCCTTTATCCAAACTGTTATTCCGTTTTTTACGTACTGGCTGTCTATGTTAAGGGTTATTGGACGCTCAGAAAATCCAGGCGTATTTTTTATGATTGACAAAGCCTGGATTGCGGCAGTAAGTTCCATTCTGTTGTTTGTTGTTTCGTGTTCCCCGCCGGAAAGCTGTCTTGCTTGGCTGTCAGCAATTACTACAACGCCCCAGCCACCTGGTCCGGGATTTCCGGAACAGCCACCGTCTGTATAAATTACAATTTCATTCATCAATAGGACTCCGTTGTGGCTTGTATGACTGCCGTCGCTTCAGATTCCATAAGAATCAGAATCTTCCGGCAAATCTTTTACATGTAATATGTTTTAATAGGAGGAAAGCCGTTAAATTCTACTGATGCATAAGTAGAAGTGTATGCTCCTGTAGAAAGCCAGTACAGGCGATCTCCCTGCTTAAGGGAAATAGGCAGCTTATACTTTGTCGTTTCGTACATTACATCCATGCTGTCGCAGGTTGGACCTGCAATAATCACTTCGCCTTCTTTGTCTCCGTCCTTTGTAGTAATTATAGGATACTTTATGCATTCGTCCATAGTTTCTACAAGTCCGTTGAATTTTCCGGCATCAATATAAACCCATCTTGTAAGGGCTGTATTGTTTTTTCTTGATGCAAGAATTACTTCGCTTGTAAGGATTCCGCTGTCGCCTACAAGGGAACGTCCTGGTTCAAGAATGATTTCCGGCAGGTCATCGCCAAAATCTTCTGTAAGGAAGCGTGTAATTTCCGAAGCGTATACGCTAAGTTCATTTGTAGGGTCAATATAGCTTGCAGGAAAACCGCCTCCCATATCAATCATCTGAAGGCGGATTCCTTCTTCTTCTTCAAGCGAGTTGAAAAGATATTTTACTTTTGCAATAGCATCGTTCCATGCACCAATATCTCTCTGCTGGCTTCCAACGTGGAAAGAAACTCCCCAAGGTGTAAGTCCGAGTTGTTTTGCCAGAACCAAAAGATCATAAGCCATATCTGGATGACAGCCGAATTTGCGGCTCAAAGGCCAGTCTGCTGTATCTGAGTTTTCTACAAGAATGCGGACATATACTCTGGAACCTGGGGCATTTTCTGCAATAGATTTAAGGTCATCCTTGCTGTCTGTTGCAAACATGCGGACACCTTTTTCGTAGAAGTACTTTATGTCTGCGGATTTCTTTATTGTGTTTCCATAAGAAAGTCTGGTCGGGTCATCTACGAATCTTAGAATTTTATCAAGTTCGTAGCGGCTTGCAATATCAAAGTTTGAGCCCATGTCTGCAAGCATTTTAAGAACAGGCTCTCCGGGATTTGCCTTTATTGCATAAAAAATTTTTGCGTATGGAAAAGAATCCTTTAGCTTTACAAAGTTAAATTTGATTGTATTCAAATTTACAACAATGTTCGGAGTCGGTAAGTCCTTCGAAAAATCTAAAAAACGCGACCATTCTTTGTCGCTTACATAATCACTTCGATTATACATGGCATTCCCACAAATATTTTTTTTTCGCTGATTAAAGGCGCATTAACTAAGTGTTTTTCAACGATAAAACGAATAATAGTGAAAAACAGCGATTAGGAAAACAATTTTTTTTATAATTTTAAAAAATAATTTTATTTTATTAACATTTCCTATGTTTTTTTGTATGGTACTTTTTTCTAATGCAATTAAGTTTGAGTTGCTTGAGATTCTGGTTACTGAGTGGTTTCTGAGCTTGTCGAAGTGCAATAACATTTTCAGCAGACGAGCTTTCTCGCAAGGTCAAGCAGGATTTCTGTTTCTCTCTTAGGATTTTCAGAATGCATTATTGCAGAAACAACACATATTCCGCTTATCTTTATTCCTTCCAGAACAGAAAGGTTATTCTTGTTCAAACCGCCGATTGCATTTACAGGAATAGGAACTGCACTGCATATTTCAGAAAGCGTCTGGGGTGAAGTAATGACAGTCTTTACCTTGGTCGTTGTCGGATA
>Ga0256405_10004874_pt1 | contig 24277 bp, 17 predicted proteins | sample RumenRJG_02DNA_FD_189096 | JGI IMG/M metagenome (GOLD analysis project Ga0256405, IMG submission 189096) | Bovine rumen microbial communities from Lethbridge, Alberta, Canada - RJG_02 | ecosystem: Host-associated > Mammals > Digestive system > Stomach > Rumen | place: Canada: Alberta... | reverse complement strand
GGAGCTTCCCGCTGCTGTGAACGGAACGCCGATCATGGCATATGTCTGCGCCGGAAGTGTCACGGTCTGGTAGCCGACCACGTTGGCCGATTCTACGGCCATGCTCACTGCCGCACAGAGCGCAGCAGAAGCAGCAATCATGAGTTTCTTCATCTTTACCTACTTTCTCGGGTCCCTGCCCGATTGAGTTTTTTCTCTCGCTCGACCTCGCGCATCCATGTTCAGTTCCCTGACTGACTCACTTCCACGCTCGCTCTTACGAGGCCCTCGGAAAGACGACCTGCACGCGCAAGTCTACAATCCTCCCAAATGACAGCACAATTATACACGATTTCGGCTTTGCTTTGCAACCCAGGTAGGGGTCCCCCGTATGGGGTAATTTCCTGCCAAATCGGCAAAAACCCTTGATTTTATTGGGTCATTTTGATTTCGACCCCGCAAAACGCCCCCTCAGAAAAAATTTTTTTAGCCCCACTTTTACGCACGCCGCTCGCGACCGAGCGCGGCCTCACGCACCCCCGCGCGCCTTTTCGCTCCTTTTCGCGCCCTTTCGCGCAGCTCCCCAAAAAGGAAGAAGCCGACGAGAATTTCACCCGTCGGCATCTCCTTTTCCCTCCTCGATCATCGCCAGCAGCGCCTCGGCGGAGGCGAGGGACGAGGGGTTATGTGTTTCGTTAGATGGAAGCGCCGATCAGCCCGCCGACAAGCCCGCCAAGGAGCGAGGCTCCGATCTCGCACCAGTCCTCCGTGTGGAGCGTGGTGCTGTGATGGCAGTCGTGGTGACGATGATCGTGGTGATGCTTCGGCTCATGATGCTTCGCATGAGGCGGAGGAGGAGTCGGTGCGTGATGCGCTACCTCGTACCTGGGCGCAGGATGCATCGGCGCAGGATGAGCCACCGCGTGTGCCCTTCCTGGTGCTTTCGACGCCTGCGGCGTATGCCTGGCCGGAGCAGGTGCTTTTGCCGCGTGCGCCACGGGCGCTGGAGCCTTTGCCGCTTGAGGCTTATGCGCCGATGCCTTCATCGCCGTCGGAGCCTTGCCCTTCGGCGGAGGATTCCCCCGTCAGTATATGCCGTGGCATCCGCAAATATTGTGGGGTATGTTTGGAAAGGTTAAGCGAGCTGACGGAACGTCGGCGATCGCAAAAACTACGAAGAAAAACGCGCCTTATGGAAGGTGAGGCAAGGGACGAGGGGGAAGCGGACGAAAAAGAACGAGGGGAAAAAGGACGAGGGGAAAGCGGACGAAAAAAGGACGTTTCAAAAGTTGTATGGAACGACGCAGGGGGAATTTGGAATAATTAGAGTCAATATGAAAACGATGAACAAGTTCATCGTTTTCCTCGCTTTGCGGTTGTAAACGCCTCCACAAGCTTGTTGTAGGTCAGCGGTTTGAGAAGTATTCCCGAAAAGAGCTTGTTCCTGTCGTCGCGCTGGAACTCCGTATCGGCCGTTACGGCAAAGACGGTAAGCCGGGTGAAGCGCGAATCGGCGCGGAGCTTCTCGATCAGTTCGATGCCGTTCATGTTGGGCATCCAAAGATCTGAAAAGACGAAATCGTACGGATTGTCCGACCTCTCGGCCAAGACAAGCTTTGCAAGCGCCTCCCCGCCGTCGCACGCCTGGTCGACCGACGTGACGCCGGCATGCGCAAGGAGGGAAGCAAGAACCTCGCGGTTGATCGGAGAGTCGTCGACAACAAGGACATGCTTAGGAGTGAATGCGTGGGTGAGTGGGTGAGTGGGTGAAGGCAAATCCTTCACTCCTCCACTCTCAACTCCTCCACTCTCAACTTTACTCACCCCTGGTATACGCGCCCTGAACGTCGTGCCCTTTCCAAGCTCGCTTTCTACGTCGAGCTCGCCGCCCATTGCCTCGACAAGGCGCCTGCAGATTGAAAGACCAAGACCAGTTCCTCCGGCCCTGTCAGCCGAGTGGCTTGGATCCAGGGCCTGGACAAACGGATCAAATATGCGCGTCAGCAAGTCGGGGGCAATTCCGCAACCTGTATCGGAGACGGAAACATCGATGCCCGTTCCGACGCACGACGCGGCGACAGTCACGGAACCCCTCTCGGTGAACTTCACGGCGTTCCCCACCAAGTTGAAGAGAATCTGCCGGAACCGATGTCCGTCCAACAGAACCATAGGCACGCCACCTGTCTGGTTTACGAGCTCAAGCCCCTTCTCCGCCGCCGCCATCCTGAAGGACGAGAAAACCTCGTCCGTCAGCTGCGAGAGACGTACCGGTTCCGGCTGTAGCGCCAGTTCCCCTGCGTCCATCTTCGCAAGGTCCAGGACGTCGTTCACGAGCTGCAGAAGCGTCGTGCCGCTGACGCGGATGGACTTGATCGCCTCGTCCCGCTCGGCTTCGCTATCGATGCCGAACTGTAGAAGCTCGGAATAGCCGAGGATCGCGTTAAGGGGCGTCCTTATGTCGTGGCTCACGATGCTGAAGAACAGGCTCCGCGCCTTCTCGGCCGCGCGGGCGCGCTCAAGCGCCTGTTCAAGCTCTGCCGCATGCTTCGCCGTCTGCTCTCGCTCGATGACGGCGCGGCGCAACTCGTCGCGCTCGTCCTCGATGACAAAGACATGGAGGAAGCAGTTGCTTATGAGACAGCCGAGCGCATAGTACGGCCAGAGCGGCCATTCGATCTGAAAGACAATTGCGACCGCCATCGTGAGGCAGAAGAGGAACACCATCAGACTGCGGCGGCGCATCGAATCACGGCTGGCAAGAGACTTCACCAGTGCAAAAAAGGCCATTACGACGTTCAAAGCCGCCAGCAGGAAGAATATCCGGTTGCGGAGCGGATTGGGCATGTAGTTGCCGGCCGCGTCGAAACTGAAAAGGCAGCCGTTGAAACAGTTGGTTATGAGCAGCACGATGAAGAGGGCCAGTATCGCGTAGCCAAACCAGGAGATCATCCGCGCCGCCCACCGGCCTATGTCAAGGTAAGCCGCGGCAAAATGGCACCACATCAGGACGGACACCGCGATGGCGACGAAGAAAAGCACTGTGTCGGCATAGAGAACTCTCGTCCAGCCAAGACCGGAGAGCACGCCCCACGCGGCGTCCGCAAGGTAAAAGGCGAATATGCCCGCCAGGTAGCCGCGGTACTCGCGCAGGCCGCGCGCAGTGACGTCGCCGCGCCCGATGAGCACCTTGAAGTTGGTGATCAGGTGGATCACCATCGCCAGAAAGGCGATTACGGAATATATATAGTCCTGCATTGTCTTGTAATCACTTTTTAAACACCTCCATCAGCTTGCCGTACGTGAGCGGCTTGAGGAGGACGTCGTTGAAGAGTCGGAACCTGGAGTCTTTGTGGAACTCCGTGTCTGCCGTAACGGCAATGGCGGGAAGATGTCCGAAGCGCGAATCGGCGCGGAGCTTCTCGATAAATTCGAGACCGTTCATGTTGGGCATCCAGAAGTCGGAAAACACGAAATCATACGGATTGCCCGCCTTTGCGGACGAGTCAAGCTTCGAGAGCGCCTCAGCGCCGTCGCCCGCCAAGTCGATAGATGCGATGCCCGCTTTCTTGAGAAAGGCCGACAGAACCTTCTGGTTGACAGGCGAGTCGTCGACAACAAGGACATGCTTGGGAGTGAATGAGTGGGTGAGTGGGTGAGTGGGTGAAGGCAAATCCTTCACTCCTCCACTCTCAACTCCTCCACTCTCAACTCCTCCACTCTCAACTTTACGCACCCCTGGTATACGCGCCCTGAACGTAGAGCCCTTGCCAAGTTCGCTTTCAACGTAGAGCTCGCCGCCCATCGCATCTACAAGACGCTTGCAGATTGAAAGCCCAAGGCCTGTTCCTCCGGCCCTGTCGGCCGCATGGGTTGGATCCTGCACCTGAACAAACGGATCGAGGATGTGCATCAGCATGTCAGCCGCTATGCCACAGCCGGTGTCAGACACGGAAACGTCAAGAGTCTCTCCCGCATAAGACGCAGAAACAGTCACAGACCCTCGCTTGGTGAACTTAACGGCGTTCCCGATAAGGTTGAAGAGAACCTGCCGGAAGCGATGCCCGTCTATCATGACAGTCGGCACGTCTTCCGTATCGTTTACGAGCTTGATGCCCTTTTCGTCCGCAGCCCTCCAGAATGACGAGAACACCTCGTCCGTCAACTGGTTCAGCAGCACAGGCTCTGGCTGAAGCGTCATCTTGCCCGCGTCAATCTTCGCAAGGTCCAGGACGTCGTTCACGAGCTGCAAAAGCGTCGTGCCGCTTGCGCTGATGGACTTCAGCGCCACATCCCTATCGGCCTGGCTCGTGGCGTCATTTTGCAGCAGTTCAGAATAGCCGAGAATCGCGTTGAGGGGCGTCCTGATGTCGTGGCTAACGATGCTGAAGAACAGGCTTCTCGCCTTCTCGGCCGCGCGGGCGCGCTCAAGCGCCTGTTCAAGCTCTGCCGCATGCTTCTCCGCCTGTTCGTCCTGGATGACGAAAACCTGGAAGAAGCAGTTGACAATGAGGCAGCCAAGCGCGGTAAACGGCGTCAGCGGCCAAACGACCTGCAGCACGATGGCGACACCCATCGTAACGCAGGAGAGTAGCACCATCATGCTGCGCCTGCGGACGGAATCTCTGCTGGCTATGGCCTTTGCGAGCGAGAAAGCGGCGATCAGCACGTCGAAGACGACGAGAAGGACAAAGGCGACGTCTCGAGCCGATCCAGTAAGATAGCCGCCCTGTGCGTCAAAGTAGTAGAAGCAGTTGCAGAACGGATTGACGGCAAGCGCCGCGAGGTTGAACGCAAGAAGCGCATACCCATACCACATTAGCGTCCTCGTCGCCCATTTGCCAAAGCCAAGGTAGTTGATGGCGAAGCGGCTCCACATGAAGACAAATGCGACAAGAGAGAGGAAGAACAGCACCGTCTCCACATACAGGACGCGCGTCCAGCCAAGCCCGGCAAGCACGCCCCATGTCGCGTCCGTGACATAGTATGCGAGAACTCCATACAGAAAGCCGCGATAGCGCATGCCGCGCACGGTAGACTCACCTCGGCCGACAATCAACTTGAAGTTTATTATCAAGTGAATCGCTATCGCGACTGCGGAGAATACTGAATACGTGTAGCTCTGCATGTCTAGCCATTCCTTTCTGCAAGACCCGCGAGGAGGGGGCCGAGGGTGCCGACGGTGACGGGTTTCAATATTATGCTGTCAAAGCCCTTCTCTGCATACGTCTCCTGAAGTTCGACGTCGGCGGTTATGACGTGTACTGGCATGTGCGCGAGCGTTGCGTCGGCGTGGATTGCCTTCGCAAGCCCCTCGCCATCAAGTTCCGGCATCCACATGTCGGTGAGAACTGCGTCGATCTTCGGCGCATCGGGGTTCTTGAGCCGCGCCAGCGCCTCGCGCCCGTCCACAGCCGTCTCGACCTCGAATCCGCCGACACGCTTCACAAGCGCCTTGAGAACCGCCAAGTTCATCTTCTGGTCGTCCACGAGGAGAAGGCGGGGATGAGCGAGTTGGAGTTCAGAGTTGGAGTTGGAGGAAGAGTGGTGGTTGGAGTTTTGAGTTGGAGAATGGAATTTTCCATCCTTTCTCGAACTCGAACTCTGAACTCCAACTTCTCTCGAACTCCAACTATTTTCTCCAACTTCACCTGCTACCACCTTCACCTTCGGCAGCGTTATCCAGAACGTCGAGCCCTTGCCAAGCTCCGAGTCAAAAGTCATCGCTCCGCCCATCGCCTCGGCGAACTGACGACATACTGCGAGGCCAAGCCCCGTGCCGCCGTTGCGCGACACCTTCGACGCCGTCTGCATGTAGGGCGAGTCGATCTTGTGCCTGTCCTCGTCGCTTATCCCGACACCAGTGTCCTCAATCTCGACGACAAGCCGTCCTGTCTCGCCGTCTGCATCGCGGTCGAAGTGCCCGCGAACCTCGACAAAGCCCTTCTCCGTGAACTTGACGGCGTTGGAAACAAGGTTGACAACGGCATGGCGCAGCAACAGCGGATCGACGAGCAGGTGCGGCATCTCGCCTATCGCCGCGCGAATTTCAACGCCATTCTTCGGTGCTCCAATGCGGAATGACTCCTCCACTTCGCGCAAGAGGGCATGGCAGTCCGTCGGCAGAAGATGAAGATCGGCCTTTCCCGACTCTCGCCGCGAGAGGTCGAGAATGTCGTTCACGAGCGAAAGAAGCGACTTGCTGCTCGTGAGGATGGAGTTCACCGCCTCGTCCGACTCGTCCTTCGACCTGAAGCCGAGCTTTAGCATCTGCGAAAAGCCGACGATGGCGTTAAGGGGAGTTCTGATGTCGTGGCTGATCGTCGAGAAGAAGTAGCTCTTGGCCTTCGCCGCATCCTTCTCGCGCCGCGATAAGACAGTGTAGATGCTGTACATGACGGCAAGGGCAATCAGCATGAGGGCTATCTGGATCAGGTTGTAGCGGGTGAGCTCCGAGTTTACCCAGTCCTCCTGGTTTTTGAGGAACGACTCGGCCGCCCTTCCCTCTTCCGTGACGTTTCCGGGCTCGTCAATCGGCGCATAGCGCTCGCTGATCTGGTCTACCACTACATCAGTCAAAAGACGCGTCTTCTGGCGGCTCCACATGTGACCGGCGAAGAAGATGAAAAAAAGCAGAACCACCCACGCGACAGTGGTAGTGCCGAGCCGACCGTGGCGATCGCGATTGAATGCGCCACGGAACACTATGATCCCTATTACGCTCCACGCCGAAAGGATGAAGTACGACTCTGGCGCAAGCGCGTCGACGACCCAGAAATTCGGAACGAGAAAGTAGATCATGAACGCGGTGGCCACTGCGACGCCCGCGATTCCGCTAGCCATTACAAAGCGGCGACCTTCCTTCCGCGCCACCATGATCGTGCAGAACGAGACGTATCCATACGCGATGCTCGCGCTAATCGTCGTGACGTCGACAATCCAGCCGACAGCCGTGCGCCCGACGAGTGGAACGAAACACGAAATGGCGATTATGGCAAGAATCGCGTTGCGCGGGCTGCCATCTCGATTAAGCCGGCCAAACGGCTTCCACAGAAGTCCGTCACGCGACATCGCGTAGAGGAGGCGGCTCGCGGCGACGATGTTGCCGACCAATCCCGTCATAATCGCGGCGAAAGTGGTGGCGCAGAGAATGGCAAGCCCGGGTCTGCCAAGGATCTTGGTGCCGGCGTAGAACACAGGCGTCGCCTCAAGGCCGTCGAACATGCCACGCGCCGCCACGTAGTCGCGCCAGTTGGCGAAGCCCGGCGGATGCACCGACGCCGCGACAAGCGTAAGCGCGGCGTACGCCGCTGTCACCACAACGAGCGAAATCACGATGATGCGCACCGTCCGCCAGCGCGGAAAGGCGAACTCCTCGGCTGAATGCGAGACAGACTCGAAGCCGACAAACGCCCACGGTGCAAGCGCGACGATGGCGAAAACCTGCAGGGCGGGCGGCTTGCCGTCCGCGAACGCGGGGGCGAAGCCAGCCATCCCGACCTCGTGCTTCATCATGACCGCCGCGACGCATGCCGCGATGCCGAAGACGAGGACGAGCGCGAAGAACGTCTGGACGCGCACGGCAAGGCGCTTGCCGCAGAGGAACACGCCGCCCACAAGTAGAAGCACCACAATCGAAAGGAGAATCTCGCCTGCATAGACGTCGCAGCCGGAGATCTCGTACCTGAAGCCGAAGTTGAAGAAACCACCGAGAAGATGTCGTCCGACAAGCGCGAGCGCGGTGGCGTTGGCCCAGGCGATGGCGACGTAGGTCAGGATCAGGAACCAGCCGCAGATGAAGCCATGGTCGCCGCCACAGACCTTCTTCACATAGCCATAGGCGCCGCCCGCCTCTGGAAACTTTTGAATGAGATAGTGGTAGTTGCGGCCGACGAGGAACATGACGGCCGCGCCTATACCGAGACCTATAAGCGTGCCAAGCGGCCCTGCGACGGGGAGAAACGTCGTACCCGGCATGACGAACGCGCCCCAACCGACGGCGCAGCCGAACGCAAGCGACACGGCGCCCAACGTCGAGAGATACGGACTAAGCCCGCCAGACTTTTCGTCAGAAGAATGCATCTACCCCCTCCTGCCGTACGAGCGGCCACGAAGGAAATGCCACAATGAGCGAAGCCAGCCGAGACCGACCGGGATTTGCCGCGCAAGCCCTGGCTCCTCAAGATCTATCCAAGTGCCAGACTCGGCGTCGATTACGCGGCGCCCCACTACAATCTTGCTCTCGAGGTCAAGCCCTTCGCCTATGAACGTATTGCTGCACACAACCGTCTTGCGGAGCCGCGAACCTTCGCTTATGTAAGACCCGCTGTCCACGATTACGTCACCCTCAAGTCGCACGTTCCTCGCGAGCCACGTGTTGTCCTGGAGAAGCACCGGCGGCTTGACCTCCGTGCCGTGTTCGAGAACGACGTTTCTCCCGATATGGACGCCTCGCTCCGACGAATACCCAGGCACCGTGAACTCCTCTGGATGGCGAAGGACGACGAGGTTCAGTTCGTGCCATGCCTTGACGTTCCTGACAACAAGGCCGTGCGGAACAACGCGCATCCATCGCCCGCCTTCGCGCTTGTAGACTCCAGCGGGAGTTTCGGCGCATTCGGCCTCCGTGATCGGCTCAAGAGAGACATCCTCCGCCATATGCATCGAGAGCACGAGTCCCCAGACAACCACGAGACCGTCAGTAACGTTGCCTGTCAGCGGGCTCGAGTAACCGTCTATGTCGTTCAGACCCTTCGGCAGCTCCCCCTCTCCCTTCATGTAGAACACGGGGAAGCCGGTGCGGGTCATGTCGGCGAAGTCGTCGGCGAGCCGCTCTGAAAAATGCCAGTCGAGAACCTCAGTGAACATCACGCCGAACCTCTGCGCATGCTCGATGGCATAGTCTATGATGCGCTTTCCGGCGACGGGCAACTCCGCAGGGCTCGTGCCGGGCAACATGTCGCCGACCCAGGCGGTCTCGCGCGTCGCTGGGATAAACAGTATGTTGTCCATCAGTACGCCCCCTTTCCGCCAAGAATCGCGGGGATCGTCTTGAGAAGAATCATCACGTCCTTCCAGATGCTCGGCTCCTGGATGTATTCCTTGTCGAGGCGGACTTGCTCGTTAAAAGGAATCTCGCTCCTGCCCTTGATCTGCCAGAGGCAAGTGATCCCGGGAATCACGTCGAGGCGCTTGCGGTCTTCAAGCGTGTATTCGGCAACCTCGGAGGGCACTGGCGGACGCGGCCCCACAAGACTCATGTCGCCGATAAACACGTTCCAGAGCTGCGGCAGCTCGTCGAGACTCGCGCGCCTTATGAACTTTCCGACTTTCGTGATCCTCGGGTCGTCCTTCATCTTGAATATGACGCCGTCCTTCGACTCGTTCTTTGCAAGAAGCGCGGCTTTCTGCGCCTCTGCGTCGACACGCATGCTCCTGAACTTGTAGAACTTGAAATGCCTGCCGTACCGCCCTACGCGCACCTGGCTGAAGATAACGGGGCCAGGGCTCGTAAACTTCACGGCGGCCGCGATCGTGAGAAATACCGGCGACAGAAGGATCATCCCGAAAAGACTCCCGAAGATGTCTATCGCCCTTTTAGCCGCGTAGGAAAACCAGACCGTGGCCTTCCATGCACGAAGCCGCATGCTCTTGCGCCTGTTGCCGCGCCCCCGCGAGGCGAGTTCGTCGACAAGTTGGTTTAAGTCTGCGTCCTTTGTCCGTTCTAGAAAACTTTCCATCGCTACGCCTACAGAACCTTCGAAAGCTCCTTGATCTTGCCGAGGAGCGTAGCGGAAAGCGCAGCGTCGGAAAGCGCAGCGGACTTCCTGAGCGATATCGCGGTGTCGGCCATTTCCTGGTCGCCCGCCGCAAGGGCGTTGCCCTTGATGGTGTGCGCCGTCCGGTCGAGCTTAGTCCAGTCGGACGCGGCGAGCGCAGACTCGGCCTCGCCTATCTTCACCCCTACGGACGAGACGTATTCATTGTAGATTTCAGCCACGATGTCGGCGTCGCCGCCGAACTGCTCGTCGAGATACTTCTTGCAGCACTCTTTCATTTCGCCCCCTGTGTATTTCCGTCTTTGGAAGATTTCTTCCCGAAAATCGGTATATGGTAAGTCGTTTCGTTGAGCGGCGGATAGCGGTTGCGCTCCACGCCGTCGCAAAGCTCGCGCACAATCAGCCGACCACGTCCGCGGCCCGCCATGTTCTGGTTCGCCTGCTCGAAATATGTCTCTGAATCTCCCGCGACGACGGCGATGCTCGGCTCCTCCGTGCCGGTGTCCCACACGGTGAGGACGAAGTTGTCGCGAACTCGCCTGAGCCTCACCGTCACGACCTCGTGAAGCCTGTTGCGGTCGTCAAGCCCGTGGTCGTAGATGTTCATCAGCTTCTCCTCGAAGACGAGCTGGATGCGCGAGATGCCGTCGTCCGGACAACCCTCGGCGCGGCACCATTCCGCGACACGCTGCGAGGCCGCGTCCACTTCGTCTGGCGAGAGCCGTATGGCCGCCTCGTAAACGCCGGGAATCGGGTCGTATGCGCCGAAGACGAGAATCGAAATATCGTCGTGGCGCTTGTCATAGCCGAGTTCCGCAAGCGCCTTGATGTATTTAGCCGGCGCCGCCGTGATAGTGCCGTCCCTGCGCGCGCTTTCGACAAGCCCGGCGCGCACTTCGCGCGCGATCTTAGGCGGGAGCACTTCTTCGCCTGCCACGTCGCGCGAGAGGTCCATAAGGCCGTCGGTGTGGGCAATGCAGACGGCGGAGCGCGTAAGTGTCGTGTCGACGACGTCGTTCGGGGAGTAGATCGTGTCCGGGAAAAGCCCTATCGGGACGCCGCCATTGTGCTTGGGGTTGACGTCGAGAGTCTCCTTGCCGTCCATCACTATAAGGTCGGGCGCCCCGCAGCTTATCCACCTGACGCTGCTGAGAAGCGGTTTATGAACGCAGATGAGCGCCGTCATGTAAGAGACGTCGGCAAGATTGGCGCGGAAAAACGTCTGGAGCATGTTCGCCACGGCCTCAGGGCCCATCGTTGCGTCGCCTTCGCGCCTCACGAAGTTCTTGAGAAACGACTGCACCGCAGTCATCGCGAGAGCCGCGCTCGTGCCGTGGCCCTGAATGTCGCCGAGGACGTAGAGGTAGCAGCCCGTTCCAAACGGCTCGGCTTCGAAGAGGTCGCCGCTCACCGCGTCCAGAGGATGCCAGTATGAGGCGTAGAACCCTCGCGGGGTGATGGCGGAGCGAACGGGCAGGAGGCTTCGCTGTATGTGCGAGGCGAGTTCAAGCGACTTGCGGTCTTCGTCCATCCTGCTCTGGATGAACATCTCGACGCGGTGCGACGCGATGACCTGCCGGACGCGCTTCAACAGCGTCTCGGTGGCAACGGCCTTGGGGAGGTAGTAGCTTATGGCGTCGTCCATAATGCGCTTCAGGAACCCGCCGCCCTCCTCCGGATCGAGCGCCGTCAAGAAGAATATCGGAATCTTCGGCGCGATGCCGCGCACCATGTCGCGGAACATGAATCCGTCCATCTCGCCCATCATGATGTCGGTGATGATGGCGCTGAACGAGGTCGGCGCCTTTTTCAGTTCCGCAACGGCTTCTTCTACCGTCGCAGCCGCGACAGGAACGTAGCCAACCTTTCTCAGCTTCGCGCCGAGCGTAAGCCGTATCAGCTTCTCGTCGTCGACGACAAGTATCTTGATCTCATAGCGACTTTCTGCCATATTTCGATCCTCGACAGCTCATGCTACAATTCTCAGAAACACTTCCTCCCTATTTGTCGAAATTATAGCACAAGCAATTGAACCCATCAACCAGTAAAGAGCACTCACATGTTCACGCCAACTATTGATTTTTCTCTACGAAGATCTTGAAGAACCTATGCAACAGGTTGGTTGTCGCCCACTCTTCAGAGGTATCGAGACCCTGCTTGCCCTTCACTACCGGCAAGTAGCCAAACGTGGCGAGGCGGTTCGTGTCGGCGTTACTTTCAACTATGGGCGTCGTTCCGTCCATTCGGATCGTCGCCTCAAGCTTGCTGAGCGCGTTAGTCGGATCTGTGCCGAGAAGGTATTCCGCCCAGGTATCGAGACCATCGCCGTCCTTGTCGGAATTCGCAATCGTCTCGTAGTCCCACGCGTCGTCGGGGAAATACTCGTCGAGCCAGGCGTACGGTACCGGGACGTCCGTCGTCGAGGTTTCGATCGCCGCAACGGTCAAATCGCCCGACCAGGAGAGGGTAAACATGCCCGAACCAGAGCCTGTCTCGTCGCCACCCATCATCCCGACGATGCGATAGGTGGCATCTTGTCCGACTTCGAGTGAAAGCGACGTCACCCAGCTGTCGTCCCACGTCGTCGAAAAGGCCAGCCTTTCAGCGCCAGAGAGCGTGTCGCCGATGTAGACCGCGATGAATGTCGGATAAACATAACCGCCGCCGGAGCATTTTGTCGAGAACGTCATCGTGCCGCTTCCAGGCGCCGTCCAATTATACCAGAGCGTATGATATTGATAATAGTAGTAGCCATCGTCATCCAGCGTATGCCATGGCTCGCCGTCTTCCACCGTATATGCCGAGTTGTCTTCGATGACGCGGCTGCCGCTTGCGCCAGAGATGACGATTGGATTGTCGAAATAGTCTCCCTTCGGCGCACCCTGCGACGAATCGTATGTGTAGATTTCCGCAACGACTGCGCTCGGATTCATCCCTCGCTTCCATGCACGGGCGCGGATTTCAGTGTCGTCGTCTACGAGAATCGGACCATTGTAGATGGTGCTTGATTCCGTAGGGTCTGTGCCGTTGAGCGTATAGCGTATGGTCGCACCAGGCGTCGCGCAGGTTATCGCAACATTCGTCGACGGATAGAACTGGCAAGACGTTGGATTGAACTGCGGCTCCGCGACGCCTGCGACACCGGTGATCGTGATGTCCTGACCGCAACGATTGCCGATAGTTGGGATCGAAGTCGGGTCGTATTTACCAAAGTCCGAATTCTGCGCAGTGTAGATCGTTATGCCGACATTGGAGTTGAGCGTGACGCTAATTGTCGCCCTGGAATCGCCAGATGACGCCAAGAGAACATAAGAATCCGCCGGCAGCACAAGCGAGTAGATGCCCTTCGCGTTGGTTGTCGCGCTTTGCACGATGCTTCCGCTTTTCTTCGCGGACACAACGGCGTTCGCAATTGGCGAACCTGTCGCGTCCAGCACTCGTCCGCTGCAAATTACCCCGTTGGCATAAGCGCTATTGGTGAACACGTTGCAGACAAAACCGTCCAAGACACTGAAGTTGTACTGCTCAGTAGCCAGTTGCGGCGGAGCATACCAGGCGTCATCGTACCCGCCCCAGCCCATATTGAAGTGGAGATAAAGAGTATCGCCCGAATATCCATAGCCGTCGCCGACGATTTCATGTCCGCCTGCCCCACTCAAGCCGATGGCAACTGGAAGCCCCGCGTCAAAATTCGAGAGGAGTGCGTTTTTCATGTTGTCGTTTCCACTGATGTCAGTGGACCATTCTGCCGCCAGCGCATTCGCATATCCAAATCGGTTAGTGAACGCCTCAGCAAGCATGTAGCCGCCGGCGCTGCTGCCACCTGACGCATACGCCATGCCGACGCAAATGCCGATGTCAGAGGTAAGTTTTCCAATAGTCTGGCGTTCGGCATCCGTGATGGAACTGTTCGGGACAAGCGGCATCAGGCTCCAATCGTAATAGCCGCCTTGCGTCGTATATGCTTTCCGAGCCCCATTAAGTTTACAATAGTTGTTCTTGAATGTCGGGACACTCGTCGTTGCGCTTGGCCACTCGAAGTACCGCATTATCTGGGCTCCGGCAGTCGCAACGCATCCGCACACATAGTGGTTCGGAGTGTAATAGTTGTAGCAATGGTCGTCACCGAAGTCTTTCTGGTTCCACTTCGACTGGACTAGCGGGGCGACGCGGACGTCCGAAACCGAGGAGACGCCCTGCGACGCACGAAGCAGCCCACCAGACTTGCCGAGAAGCCGGCTCCACTTGGCCTCGTTGTTGGAGCCGGACGAACTTCCGGCGGTCGCCTTGAGCAACCCTGACTTTCTGTTCGTGGCGGCTTCCTCTCCAATGCGCAGCGCAAGGTCTTTCTTCAGCAGCACCCACATCGGGTTGGCGTCGCTCTCCACGAGATCGCCCCCAGACGAGAATGCAACCACCGGCTCGCGCGTTGTATCGGAAGACATTACGACAAAACCGCCGCCCTTTAGCTTCACGACATGGAACGATGCGTCCTCCTGAGGAGAGCATGTGCGGATCGAGTCCACCGCCACTCCGAGATTGCAGCCGAGCGCCGCATCGTCCTCAAGCCAGCGCCGCGCGGCTACACCAGCGGAATCGGCCGACACCTCCTCGGCGTACGCATAAAAGGCAACGATTGCCGACACCGCGACGGGAACAATGTTCTTTATGCCAGCCCTAGTCATTAAAACCTCCAATCACGCCCTCATTATACCACAAATGTGCTATAATGTCACCGATGGACGCAGACGATATTAAATACATGGAGATGGCGCTTAGGGAGGCGGAGAAGGCCGCCGAAGACGGCGAGGTGCCGACTGGGTGCGTCATCGTCGACGCCGAGGGGCGCATCCTCGGGCGGGCGCACAACCAGACCGAGGGGCTTGCCGACGCCACAGCACACGCCGAAATGCTCGCGCTCTCCGCCGCTTTCAACGCGAAAGGAAACTGGCGGCTCACCGGCACGACGCTCTATGTCACGAAGGAGCCCTGCCCGATGTGCGCAGGCGCAATCGTGCTCGCGCGCCCCGACCGCGTCGTATGGGGAGTCTCAGACCCGAAGCGCGGTGGCTCGACCGTCTTCGACATCCTGCGCCATCCGGGGATGAACCACCATCCGGAGATAGTGTCCGGCATCCTCGAGGAACGCTGCAAAGCCGTCCTCGTCGACTTCTTCAAACAAAGAAGAGCAGATCAATGATGGCGAGTTGGAGCTATGAGTTGGAGTTGGAGAATGGAATTATAAAAATCCTTTCTCGAACTCCAACTCTTCTCTCCAACTATCTTAGCTTCTGCGGGCGAAGATAAATTTCTTCTGCACAAGATAGCTCGCCACGAATAGTACCGTGTCGGCCACGATCTTTACCACCGTAATCGCGACTCCCTGCACGTCGAGAAGCGCCGAGCATCCTTCCGTCAGCGCATAGCTCGCCGCGCCGACCACGAGAACGAGCCCGAAATAACCGTAGTAGCTGCGGTGGGGACCCTTCCGCGGCACATCGCCGCGACGGAAGACGACGAACCTGTTGTAAAAGTAGTTAAAGTGCGACGAGATGACGCGCGCGACTACGAGCGCGACAAGAACGTCGTCGCGGCGCGGCGTGTCCTTCGCCGCCATCACCCACATCACAGCGGCAAAGACGCCGTTGTCGATAAGGAACGAAAGCACCGAGGAAATGCAGAACTGGAAAAGCGAACGGTATATCCTTATGGCGTCGAGAACCGGGTTGAAGTGACTCGTCGCGTTCTCGTCGAGGTAGACAGTCTCGATTGGAATCTGTAAAGGCCGCGAGGCATGGTGCTTCGCGTCGGCGAGCATCGCCATCTCGTACTCGTAGCGCTCGCCGGGAATCTTCGCAACGCGCGGCACAAGCGCCGCGGGAATGCCGCGAAGCCCCGTCTGCGTATCGCGCACCATGAGCCCAGTCATCAGGAAGAAGAACCAGCGCGTGCACCAGTTCCCAAAGCGACTCCTAAGCGGAACCTTACCAGAGAACGAGCGGACGCCGAGAACGAGTCCGTCGCGGTGACGACTGAGCCCTTCCGCTATCTTCGCGATATCCTCGGGTGTGTGCTGCCCGTCGGCGTCTGCGGTGATGATGTCGGTCGCGTCGCCTATGTGCGCGAAACCTGTCTTCAGCGCGGCGCCTTTGCCGCGGTTTTTCTCGTGAACGAGAACCGCATCAACGAGAGGCGCGGCCTTTTCGAACACGTCCTTGCCCGTCACCGAACCGTCGTTGACGAGAACGATATGCTCGAAGCGCTCCTTCAGCTTCGGAAGGAGCGCCAGCAACTTCTCGTCCGGATTGTAGGCCGGAATGAGTATCGTCAGCGGGCGGTCTAAAGCATCGTTCCCCACTTGCCCTCCTCCTTGATGGCTTTCTCTCGGGCAATGAGACGGATGTAGTCAAGGCGGTTGCGGAAGAGATCGCGCAGCACTGCCTCAGAAAGGAACGTGATTCCTTTCGCACGCGCGGCGGAGGAAAACGGCTCGAACGCCGTATTCGACTTCATAACCCCCGGAATCGACGAAAGGAACATTTCCGCCGGCATGCGGTCTACCGATATGGGCGTATAGCGCGTGCCGAAGAAATAGCAGCCGCCCTTGCGGAGAACTGTCTCGACGCGGGTCCTCTCCTTGTTTATCCGCGCCACCATCGCCTTCGTCTTGTCGTTGGGCACGAACTCGCCGTCAAGGACGACGGTCGTCGTCGGCTGAGGCGGCGCAGCTTTCGGCTGGCGCTTCACCGCGGCGGGCTTCGCCGCCACCTTCTTCTTCGGCTTTGGGTCGTCGTCGAAGAGGTCGTCTATATCATCGATGGACGAATCGGAAGTCGCGGTCTCCTCGGCGGCGGAAGCCGTCTCCTGCACAGGTGCAGGCGCTGCCGCTGCAGGCGGCGGTTCGACCTTCTCGACGCGGACTCCTGGCTGCGTCTTCAGGAACTCGGTCCATGGAATGATTTCGTTAGTGACCTGCACCCCGTTTATCCTTAGCGCGGTGCCGTAGCGCTCGACCTTATAGGGCGGGTCGAGGAACTTGCCGTTGACGAAGACGAGTCCGGCCGAGAACGGCTTTCCGACAGTCGCCTTGAGCTCGACGAGCGCCTGCTTCGGCACGGCCGCGAACGCGCTCTTCGAATTTGCCTGGGCGAACAGCGGCACCGCAAGTGCAATAGCTGTCGATATGTACTTGATCATCTTCACCATCTTCACTTCACACTTTAAACTTTCAACTTCAAACTTTCAACTTTCAACTTTAAACTTTAAACTTTTAAAAGATCCCACATTGCCGTAGCACAGAATCCCCGGAACCCGTCGTTCCAAAGTAGGGGTTACCCCCTTTTCAAAATGTCGGTCGAAGAAATTTCTGCTGAATCCGCGTGCAACACAGGACCCACGTCCTTGAAATCAACTTTCCCTCACCTCGATGCCGGCGGTCGCCTTGAGGGCTTCGACGATCCGCTGGAAGGTTCTACCGACCTCCTCGTCGGTCAGGGTTCTCTCCGCCGAGCGGAACTCGAGCGAGTAGGCGCGCGAGTCCTTGAACACGTCGAAGAGAGTAACCTTTACAAGCTCCTTGCCGCCGTTGTCGCGTATGACCTTCTCGATCGCGGCGTTCGTCACCGACTTCGCCGCGACAAGCGCAATATCGCGCCTGACGAGTGGGAACTGCGGCACGGGCGAGACTCGCCCGAGCTCGTCCACTCGCTTCAGGAGCGGCTTCAAATCGAGTTCGCAGAGAACCATCTGCGTCGTGAGACGGTAGGGGTGGCGCATCTTCGCCGAGAGCGCACCAAGGACGCCGATAGCGCGTCCGTTGAGCTTGACGGCGAGCGCAGCGCCCTTCGCAAACGCGGGATGGTCGGCCGACTCGAACTCGAGCTTTCCTGCGTGGAGCTTCGCGACAAGCTCGTCCACCACGCCCTTCATCCACAACACGGCTTCCTCTTCGGAAAGCGGCGCACGCGTCCTGAGGGCCTCGCGGCCGACGGGCCCGACGAAGCCAAGCGAAAGAGACTCGCGCTCGCACGGAACATCGCCTTTCGGAGTCTTCGCGACGTTGAACACCTTGCCAATTTCGAAGAGCATCGCAGTCTCAAGCTGGTGCGAGGCGTTGCGCCCGAGAGAGCCCATCATCTGCGGGAGAAGCGAGTCGCGCATAACGCCATACTCCGCCGACACTGGGTCGGGAATTACGAGGCGGCGGTCCGCGGCACGCGTGTCAAAGTCGTCAAGCTCCTTCTTCGAAAGGAACGAGTAGTGCATCGCCTCGGTGAAGCCGAGCGCGAGGCAAAGCTCGCGAACACGCGACTTCGCGCGGAACGGCGCATCGGAAAGCGGCGAAATCGACGGCGCAGACGGCATCGTGTCGGGAATGTTGTCGAGCCCGTAAAGCCGCGCGATTTCCTCGACGAGATCTGCCTCTGCGGAAATGTCCCAGCGCCACGACGGAACGCCAAACGCAACGGAAGTCGCGGCGGCGAAGTGGTTGTCCTTCCCGCGCGGCACAAACCCGAGACCCTTGAGGAGGAACACCATCGCGTCGTTGCCGACAGGAATTCCGATAAGCCGGCGCGCGCGCTCGAAGTCAAGCGTGACGTCGGGATTAAGCGGCTGCAGGCGGTTGTCGACGTCGACGATGCCCTTCGCGATCTTGGCGGCGCCATACTTCTGAAGGAGATGCGCGGCGCGGCGCGAGGCGAAGTCGGCGAGATCCTTGTCGACGCCGCGGATATAGCGGTAGCTCGACTCGCTCGCAAGCCCCAGCTTCGAAGCGGTGAACTTCGTGGAGGTCGGCTCGAAAAGTGCGCTCTCGAGAAGGACGGACGTCGTTCCCGGCGCAATGCCGGAATCCTCGCCGCCCATAATGCCCGCGACGGCGTTCGGACGCTCTGCGTCGCAGATCATCAGCATCGAGGGATCGAGCTTGCGCTCCACGCCGTCGAGCGTCTTGATAGTCTCGCCGTCACGCGCGTCGCGCACGACGATCGTACGGTCCTTGAGCGTGCGGTGGTCAAAAGCGTGCATCGGCTGGCCAAGCTCGAGCATCACGTAGTTCGTGACGTCGACGGCGAGCCCAAGCGAGCGAACGCCGCAAAGCTCGAGGCGCTTCGCCATCCAAGCGGGGCTCGGCGCGTCGGGCGTCATCTCGGTGACGACGCGCGCGGTGTACCTGAGGCAACGCGCGGCATCCTCGACGACGACCTTTACCTCGTCGTTCACATCGATGTCGCACTCGGTGAAATCGACAGGCGGAAGCGTAAGCGGGCGGTTCAGAATCGCTGAGAACTCGCGCGCGAGACCGACGATGGAAAGCGCGTCGGGACGGTTCCAGGTGACTTCGATGTCAAAGACTGTCTCGGGCTTTTCGAGCTTCGCGACATCGCGAACGAGCGCGCCTGTCGGGACCTCGGCGGGATACTCGATAATTCCGGCGTTGCCCTCGCCGATGTGAAGCTCCTTCTCAGAGCAGCACATGCCGAAGCTCTCGACGCCGCGGAGCTTGCCCTTCTTGATCTTTTCGGGATTGCCATTCTTGTCGAGGAATTCCGGGATGGCCGCGCCGATCTTCGCAAACGCGGTCTTGATGCCTTTGCGCATATTCGGCGCGCCGCACACGACCTGGAACGTCTCCTTGCCGTCCGTCACCTTGCAGACGTGCAAGTGGTCGGAATTGGGATGCGCCTCGCATTCCAGGACTTCCGCAACAACGATCAAATCGGAAAGCGGCGTTCCACCGACCGTCTCTATGCCCTCAACCTGCAACCCTGCGCGGGTCAGCTTTTCGGCGAGTTCCTTGGGGTCGATGTCGTCGACTTTAACGTAATCATTCAGCCAACTGAGTGGGAGCTTCATTCTGTGGTTCTTCTTTCTTCTCTGAAACTGTTGTATCCTGCGCCGACGGGGTTTCGGGCGCGGCAGGCGTCTCTTCGGCAACTGGTGCGGCGGGCGCTTCCTCTACGGCAGGCGCAGCTGGTACTTCTGCTACAGGCGTTTCCGCAACTGGTGCCTCTTCGACTTGCGGAGCAGGCGCCTCTGCGGCGGGCGCTTCCGCGGCAGGAGTCGCTTCGGCTGCTGGCTGCGGCGCGGCTGGCTTAGCGGAACGCTTCTTCCACTGCGGGCCGTACTTTGGGAACTTCTCGACCGCCGAGTAGACGCCCATCTTCGCAAACGCGACGACATGCCCAGTGGAGACGAGCCACTGGAGATGCTGCAGCGTTCCTTCGCCCGCCGGAAGCTCTGTCCTGTCGCAGCACGGATGCTCGGCGATGAACTTCGCTACGGCCGCAAGTTCCGGAATCGCATGCGCGGCGTCGAACTCCTTGAGCTCGGCGCTCGTGACGAATTCGGGGCCGCGCGCATCGTTCGCGCGGAAGAAGTTGAGCTTGCGGTGGTGGAACGCGCCCCTGAGCGCGAAGCACATGTTGTACGGCGAGCGGCGCTCAAGTTCGAGCGCGTCGCGCACTGCCCACACGAGCGGCTTCACCGGGCTCTTCATGGCGACGTCGGCCGTTATCATGAGGTTCTTCGGGTGGTCGATGAGCGACGGAAGGACCGCGCGGCGGAACTCGCCCTCGGCCTGCTCGCGTGTGAGCGTCGCAACGCCCTCGACTTCGGCCTGGCCTTTCGGCACGAACACCGTCTTCTTCACCGCGCCCTTGCGCCATGCCTCGATCGTCTCGGGATCGCGCACCATCTCGATCTTCGAGCGGTACTGCTCCTCGGACATGTCGGGATAGCGCGTGCGGATCATCTCCTTGACGATAGCGTTGAACTCGTGGATGTTCGGCGGGCCAAGCAGTTCGCCGGAAAGACCGCACTTCGCGACGCAATTGAAGTTGCCCTTGGGCGGCTCGACCTCGACTTCCTTCGAGTCGTAGTAGTCAGAGAGATGCGCCGAGAGCGCATGTTCCACGACATCCTCTTCCTTTATAGAAGCAAAGCCGCACGCCTTGCACTGGCAGAACGTCTGCTGCGCCTGCGCGCCTTCCGCGGCGCGGGGCGTGATCTTGAGAAGGACCGAGCTGGGGTTGTCGAGGAAGAAATAGGCGAGATCCTTGAGCTTGTAGGCGTGAGCGTCCTGCTGGAGCTTGCGGATGATCGTGCCGAGCGCCTTCGTCTCAGGAAGAATCTTGACGTCGACGTCGAGAGGACGCGGGCGCTCGGGCGCAGGGCCGCGGCCGAACGGCTTGCGGTCGCCGTCGCGCGAGAATGGCTTTTTCGAGCCAAACTGGCGCTTTTCGCCGAAGGAGCGCTTATCTCCAAACTGGCGCTTCTCGCCAAACGACTTCTTGTCTCCGAACGCCGGACGCTCGCGCTCCGGGCGGACCTTGCCTACGGTGACGCCGGCGTCCTTCTTCGCCCAATCCGGGGTGAAGTCGAACGACCCGAGCGAACCGAGGTCGAGCTTAGGTGATTCTTCCTGTTCCATAGCGTAGAAATTATAGCAAATTTCCGTTCAGTAGTGCGAATGTAAATGCAATTGTGATTCTTGTTGTTGCCGTCACCAAGGCATTCCAAATCTCAACGCCCAAAGTTTCCATGCACATTGCCCTTACACAGCCACTATGCTATAATGTCGCACATGACATTCGTATGCCCCTATTGCCGCGCAGAAACCAAAGCGCACTTTGCGCTTTCGGCAAATTTTTATGGGTTCGGGCGTACAAAGTGTTCGACTTGCGGCCGGGAATTTCTTTGCATGCCGATGGCGATGAAAATGGAAGACAAGCCAGCATGGGAACACTTCAGGTCAGAAGCCTACTCCGACCACCTCATGCTGGTCTTAATTGCCTTATTGCTTGGGGTGGCAGTATTCGCTATTATCTTTACTATCGGCTACTTGATCACATGATCCTTGCGGCATGCGCAAGCCGTCACCAACGCGCAAACAAGCCATTTACAACGGTTTCGTGGGGTCTGTCCCCAACTGTTTATCACTCTGTGCGGATGGAAATGCGGAGGGATTGCGCGTCGGAGACGATTTCGACCGTCTGGATGCCATCCGACCACCTGCCCACGCAAGGCGACCCGTCGTCCGTAAGCTGGCAGTTGATGTCAAACGCTCTCCAGAAGCGCTGCCCGACGGTGTCAAACATATTTGACACGGCTTCGTAGCCAATGGGAGCGCGGCTCGCGGACACGACTTCCACGCATCCGTTGGTCGTGTTGATCTGCTCGGTCACTTCCCACGGCCCAGGAACCCCGAACGCAATTGAATCTTCAGACAAGAAAGTGCGACTGCAATGAGGCTCTTCAACACGTTCGATGCCATACATCTTCGCCCAAATACGGACATTGACCTTCTCGCCCAGAGGAATTCCGAAAAAATCAGTTATCACAAACTTATCATCCAGAAACTCATCCTCGCACACGCACATAAAAATCACATCCGGAAGATCGCCCTTGCTCCATATTGTCGTGTCAAAGTCAAGACAAGCTCCAAACGCCAGCAAAAGGACATCGGCAATCAGCACCGTCCACACGCCGCGTTTAATCTTCTCTGCAAGACCGCTCCCCTGCTCGATTGCAGTGCCCGAGAACCATTTCAGGGCGCTTTTCGTCTGCACAAGGAAGAGCGCTATTATCCCCATTAGCAACACGGCAATTAACATCGACATGATCGGCATGAAATTCCATACACATTGTATGTCATTGGTAAAGTAAGAGATTCCCTCTATGACAAACCATCCAGTGAAAAGCATCTGACACCCCTGAAACACGAGTGGAAATGCGACACGCCTCTTTGCCAGCGCCACGGCCGAAACGATGCAGCACAGGGCAATGCCTCCAGATATCCAAAAATCAGGATACTCCGCGCTCGAAAGCCATGCAAGGGCGCCAAACACCACCCCCTGCGCCAGCAAGAGCAATACGGCCGCAATCGCGGCTTTCGAGGAACCGCGCCTCGGCTGCGTCACGGCGTTAAGGACATTCATCGGCATGGCTACGCCGTATTATACCATAAATCCCCATACCGCGAAGCGCGGCAAATCCGACGCGCAAGCCGTCACCAACGCGCAAACAGGCGTTTTACAACGGTTCCGCGGGGTCTGTCCCCAACTGTATACGCTTCCTCACCACATGTTAAACCCCTTCAAGCCACCACAACAGATACTAACTGACATCTCACGCACAAATTTGTCATTGAGCAAGTCGCGTGGTAAAACTAAGGCGACGCGGTTCGTCGGATGCGCGGTGAGGAAATCACTTTTTTCTGAATTTAGAGAGTTCTCCCCATTTCAGAAATGCCTTCGTAACACCTTCTGCCCCAGAGAAAATGGAGTACGGCGCGAAATAGAAGCAAATGCCACCACTCATGACGCGCATGAAGACTGAATCCCTGTCTCGCAAATTGATGTCCCTCTCTCCCATGTCCTTGCGGGCCTCATCGTCAGACGGAAACACGCTCTCAAGAAGACGGCGCCACACAAGAGCGGACAGTTCCTTCATTTTGCCGCGATCGAAATAATCATCAACTGTCATTTCCCTGCCATCTGGGATACTGAATGTCCTTGCAATCGTATAGTAGGTGCAGCCGCATTCCCGCCAAAAACTTGAATTCCCATCATTTTTGGCGGCAATTACAGGCCGTGCATACCATTCTGCGCCGTCCTGCGGCGATGCTCCGAAGGGCCTATCAAGTTCGACATCTCCCGAGAATTCCCATACAATGTCTGGCTCTTCAAGCTTACGCTTGATCTCTTCCTCTGCCTCTTCTATGGTCGGCGGAGGAATCCAGGTCTTGTCGCCATGGTTCAAATCGCCCCACGCAGGGCCAAAGGTCATCTGAAGGATTTCCCGCCTTACAGAACTAAGCCCCTCGTTGTTTAAACCTGACAACGACTCCGGCCAGGCCACCCGCCATTTCACCGAGACATCACCAGAATCCTCATTCGATGCGAATTCATGGATAGAAAGCCAATCTGCCGCTTGCCTTTCAACAAAGTCAACGCGGCCGTTCGGGGTCAGGAAATAGGTTTCGGGGCCGGGCTTGGGGATGCCGGAGCAGAAGATCTGCTTTGGGGACATATGCTTCTTCACGATTTGAGACACGCCGTTCTTGTAATGGACAACTCCCATCTTCTCGCAGAACTTGAAGCAGACGCCACCCCACTCCTTCGGACATGTCAGCTTCAAGGGCTGGCCCTCGCCCCACGGTCGCAGCAGTTCGCGCGGATCGATGTTCGCAGTAAACAAGACGGGAAAGCGATCGTCGTTCGGCGGATTGACGGCAATGCACCAGTCATTCGCATAGGGCCCAAAATCGTATGAACGCCCTACCGCACTGTCTTTACACTTCTTGCACAACGCCTGCACGAACTGTGTCGAATTCGTGCAGGCATCTGGATCGACCCACACCTCCCCCGCGCCGCTGGCGGCATTATTCTCGGTCACAAGCCCAAACAAAGCGCGACCACTAAACTGCAATCTCACCATCCGAGAAGGACAGCGAGAACATATTATTTCTGGCAAGATAAAAACAAGGGAAAAGGCCATAATGACAGAGCAAAATACAGCTG